>Ga0116227_10005594_pt1 | contig 26335 bp, 25 predicted proteins | sample S1TSphgellanicum_FD_89693 | JGI IMG/M metagenome (GOLD analysis project Ga0116227, IMG submission 89693) | Host-associated microbial communities from peat moss isolated from Minnesota, USA - S1T2_Fb - Sphagnum magellanicum MG | ecosystem: Host-associated > Plants > Peat moss > Unclassified...
GCGAATCACCAGCAGGGTGATGTCAACTTGCCGACAAAAAAGGAACAAAAAAAAAATGGAGTTAAAGTAAAAAAAATATAGGAGGAAAAAAAAAAAAAAAAAAAAAAAAAAAAAAAAAAAAAACAGACATAAATTATCAAATGTTGATCTATTGACAAACTATTTTTTTCTTAAACTATTAAAAAGTATGTTTTCCAATCTCTATTTTATACAAAATGCAGAAAGTGGTCTCTAGTTGTTGGTCCAAATGCAATTTGCTGGTGACAATGTCCTCAGAATTCTAACCCCCCTCATTAGCTCAGGCCCAAAATTGTAACGAGAACACTGGTAGGCATAGATATTCTTGGGAGACAATGAGGTGAGCCAGCCGCATGCAGCCAAGAGGCCCAGTTGCTTTTCTTTTGGATTTTTGTTGTTCCCATCAAGTTCTCAATGTGTTCTCATCAGGTTCCTCTTCTATTCCCCAACATGTTCTGAATAGCATCTCAGTTTGTCCCATATGCTTTGCCCAACATTTGTCCTCTTGGAACCTACATACTTGGGCCGATGTTGGAACTTGAGACATAACTGTTAGAGTATTCAAAAACACCATATACAAATTTCAAGCACTTCCCAAGAAAGAGTCTTGGCCCAACTTGTTTTCATAGGAATCCAAATTTTAACTGAAAGTTGTATCATCCTCCAAAATATTCCCCAAATATTCCAAAAAGCTCCATTTTCCTTCACACTTTTTTTTTTTTTTTTTTTCCTTTGTGTGTTTTTTTATTTTTAAAAAAAAAAAAGTTTAGAATTTTTTTTAAAATCTAATTTGTGCCGCCAAGATATTAGGATATTCTAAACCCGCTTTTATATGAAAATATTACAAAACCGGCCTCTAAAGATACTGTTACCATGTATAAAAGAGAGTAACCGATTTTGGTGTCTTATTCAGTTCTCTTTGATCTGCTGGTTCCACTTTCTCTTCTTCCACTTGTGATCTGAATTGCCATAAGGGACCATTGTAGTTCCATGCATAAATACTGGGGAACATGAGTTACATTCTGGAATTGGCCATGGTAGACCTGTTCCAGTGTATGTAACAGGTATACAAGATGCTGAACTTTTTTTAAGTTTTTCATCTCCTGCTTCTTGCAGGTAGATTTGAATGGTTTTAGTGAGATGCATTTAGGGCCACTTTAGACAAGGGTCCAATGAAATCAAGCATTCTTATTGGTCAAGAGCTTGACATTGGTCCCAAGGCCTTTACACAAGGGTCCAGGACCAAGACAAGTCAAATTATGATTTAGCCTACATGGCATCATTTTGGAGGGAAAACCAATTGGTCCGGACCAAAAAGAAATAGCTTCAAGGAGAGCTCATGGTTTGGAGAACCAAAGTGTAAGCTAGGGTTCAAAGTTGCTCATTTCTTTGTTTTCAGCCTTTTTTTTCATTGTTTTTTTTTACCGTGTTTCTCAAATTCTGTGAGGTATTTTCAACCCTTCCCAAGTGCATGAAATTGAAGTGAAAACAGAAAATTAAAAAACCCATTAAAAAAAAGGAAGAAAAGATCATATGTTAACCTAATCCTCTCATATGTCAACCACACATTTTTGATATTGGACTCTCGAATTGGACCCCAAGCCTTTAGACACACTCATTGTACCTTAAAAAAAATTGTTTTTTAAAATGTGAAGAAGGGTCGAATTCAAGGTTCAATTTGCTTCAAATTGGTCCCTGGGCTTTTGGTCCCTGGACCCTTGTCTAAAGTGGCCCTTAGTTTTAACTTATTCTGCTGACCTTCCTTGCTCCAACCTTGCAGCACAATCATGTGGGGGCACCTTGCTGGACATGCGCACTGACACCCTCAAAGTTCATGTGGGCATTTGTAATGGTCTGCTTCGTTTACTGGTTCCACAAGCTGTGCTTCTGCCAGTTCCACAAGTTGTGATGTGTGACTCAATGGTGGAGAACAACATTGGAATGGTGTGAATCAACAAGGGAGAACACTATAGCTATGTGCTTCAACGGGTGGGGAACACTACTGGTAAAGCCCATACATAGATGGGAGCTTTATGGAAATTTGAGACTCCCTTGGCTCTCGCCTCAAGGTCCCTTATTCCCCCTAAAGCACCTGTCCTGGGGCTTTACCCTACAAATGAAGAAGATGGATGGGGCAGCATCATAAAATGGGGCACTCACTGCTTAGGTTTTGAAATGGTACCTAACCCACCTCCCTCCTACTCCCCACTTTGGGTTTTGTTTTGGGCGGTGGGTTATTTGTTGCTTTGTTGGGTCCTTTTCAATTAGATGAAACTGTCACACACATTGGATGGATGTGGGCATCATCATCAACAAATGGGGCACTAGCTACTTAGCTTTCAACTGGTACCTACCGCCTACCTCCTACTTCACATTTAGGGTTTGTATGTGGGGGTTTGTTTGTTGTTTGTTCATTTCAATAAAAGCGAACTCTCACCCACATTGGATGGATGTGGGGGCATGAAGGAGATGGATAGCACTACGTAACTTAAGCTTTCAAATGGATGTTGTAAGTATCATCGATTCAAAAGATAGCGTCAATATTACGAAGAAGAAGCGCAACGTGGCGCCGCTACTTGAGCCGTCCCACCCTTTCACTTCCCATTTCTCCCTTCTTCTTCTTCTTCTTCTTTCGCTGCTCCTGCTGCTGTAGCGGCGTTGCCCTGTTTGCTGCTTCTTGGACGCAGGTCGATTGACGACCAAGCGTGCAAATCAATCTGTCGTCGTTCCTTCTGTTTAGCTCCTTTGCTGCTTCTCGTGTGTCTGCTGTGCGACAGGAGTGGAAGGAAATTCAGTGCAACACAAAACATTTATCGAGCATGGTACCTAATCGTCTTCTTCTTCTTCTTCTCCTTTCTTTCTTTCTTTTGTGTAATATTGGAATCGGTAGCGAAAAGCTATGGCGGTAGTAGTAGCTTATTGATAAACTTCTCCTACCTCTCACTCTCTCCCTCTGCACGTTTTTGTTTTTGTTTTCTTTTTCTCGTTTGAGCACTGTTGGAGTATGCCTCTTCTTTTTCCCCTCCCTTTCTGTCTCCATTCCTGGTGGTTTGCGGATTTGATGCAATCCGATGTCGTCGTTGATGTAGTTGCCGTAATACTTAGATTGTGTTTAGGTATGTCGTGTGGAGAGCATTGTGCGTGTCTCGATCAGTCTTTTGTCAGTGCGAATGCGACTATCGTAGCCGTTCTTGTGTTCTGTGGATTACAGCGCTTGAATTTCAACTTCGCGATCCACGGAATTTCGCAGTTTTTTTTGGGTCCCTATGCTGCTGATTTGTTTGTTGTTTCAGTTTTTTTGTTTTTTTTGCTGCACGCTCTTCTCGGTCTTCAATTCTCCTGCTGATGTTTTGTGTCGGCTGTGCTTTCTTCAGTTTTTGTGTTCGATTTCTCGTCGATAAGTCGCCTTGCATGCAGCAGCGTCGTTTTCTCTTTGGATTCCACTGCGTCTTTTGATACTGCAACTTCACAGATTCTCGTCTAACCAAATGCGTGATTCACTTTTTTTTATTTTTCCCTGAAGGCTTTGCCAGGGCAGGTAACTCCAGATAACTGCCCAAGCTTCAAGCTTGTCATCGTTGGAGATGGAGGCACAGGTATAATTCTTTTGTTTGGATCTTCTCTGCTTCCTTCCTGCACACATCCTAGGGTTTGGTATGTGCTGGCTGATATCTTCTCATAGCGAATCTTTTGTTTTAAACCCCTTTTGGATTGCTATCTTGTGTCTTTGTTGCTTCTGATCATCAGCATGGAATTTCAGTTTCCAGAGCCTTCAATCCATCATGGATTGCAAATGTTCACAGGGGAGGGCTAAAAGAGCTTGTTGGCTTTTGCAGGCAAGACGACATTTGTGAAACGGCATTTGACGGGTGAATTCGAAAAGAAGTATGAACGTAAGTCCAGAAAATGATTAGTGTTGTTGGTTGTTTGGTGAGCGATTTAGTAGTGCATTGATGAGGGGAGCAGCCTTGCTGAGTATGTGACAAGTTGTTTATTACCAATCCACCCTCTGTTTGAAGTAAGCAGCATCCTGTGGTCGATGTAGGAAACAATGGTTAAGGCAAGGATACTCATGCTGCTTTGTGTTGTATGCAGCCACCATCGGTGTTGAAGTCCATCCTCTTGACTTCTTTACCAACTGTGGACCAATCCGATTTTACTGCTGGGACACAGCCGGCCAAGAGAAATTTGGAGGTCTTCGTGACGGCTACTAGTAAGGTTTTTTCCCGATGCAATTTATTTCGTTTGTATTTGTGTTCATATATGTGCAGTAGTTGAGAGATGACACAGTTTTGTGATCTGGTTTGAGGCTGACTTTACACAAGTTGTTATCTCTGTACAGCATTCATGGACAGTGTGCCATTATCATGTTCGATGTGACTGCAAGGTTGACTTACAAGAATGTTCCAACCTGGCATCGTGACCTCTCAAGGTGAGCAAATCTGGCTGCAAGCACTTGCTGTTGCAAGAAGTTGTCCTCATCTAAGCACACTTCTAAGTCATGTCCTTGTCTTATGCATGCAGGGTATGTGAGAACATTCCAATAGTATTGTGTGGAAACAAGGTTGATGTGAAGAACAGGCAGGTGAAAGCCAAACAGGTCACATTTCACAGGAAGAAAAACCTGCAGTACTATGAGATTTCAGCTAAGAGTAACTACAATTTTGAGAAACCATTCCTGTATCTTGCGAGGAAGCTTGCTGGGTATGTCCCCTTTACCTAGCCAATTCTGACTGTCTATGTCACAGTTTGTTGCATATTTGCATGTGTTAACTTAAGCACTTACTGCTGTATATGTGATTAGTGGCTCTTTTTGCAAGGAGAATGGATTTTTAGATTTTGCCTAACAGTTTTGTCTTCTTTTCTGTTGCATAACTGTTCATTTTATATGCCAGTAGATTCTTACCACAGAGCTGTCTGGCGCATGCAGGGATGCAAACCTGCATTTTGTGGAGTCTCCTGCCCTAGCCCCGCCAGAAGTGCAAGTTGATATTGCTACCCAGCAACAGTAAGTTCTTTTCAATTGCCCATGATCTAATGCTATATGCATTTTTACTGTAGCCGCACTCATTTTTTGGGTTGGATTAGTGTTCTTGTTGACTGTGATATTCTTTGCTTTTGAACTTCTTCTAAATGCAGCACATTTCTGGACTGTGTTGTAGATATGAGGCAGAACTGGCTCGAGCTGCTGAACAACCTCTGCCTGATGATGATGAAGAGGCATTTGAGAGCTAGAAGACTATCTAGATTTGTTACAGAATCGGGCAAGTCTGCCACAATAGATCTAGTGCACATGGCTGACTCATGGTCTACCAAATGCTCCGTATAGGTAATGATGTCCATGATATAATGTCAACCCCTGTTGGTTAACCAGAAAGACAATGGCTCGGATGTGGCTTTTAGACCTTTTGATATTTCTATTGTTTCTATAAAGTTTTTGGTACACCAAGTTGTGTCAACGGAAGTTGCTGACATCATATTCTAGGGTTTTCTGAAACTTGAGGTAACAAAACCCTGTTTGGTTGTGTGTCAGTGTCTGTATATCTTCCATATTACATTCCCTGTTGGATTCTGCAGATGTTCAGCTTGTCAGTGCACATATTACTGTAAAACAAAATGAGAGGGACAAGAATCATCATCAGTTCATGAATGAACAGTTTTGATCATAGTGTGAAACAAAGAGGCCTGAGAAGTGGCAATCAGTTGGCCAGCATTGGGGATAGTTCTCTTATGTAGTGGTTAATGGTTAGGTGAGTTCCAACCTGCACGGAAAGTGTATTGACCTGGGCGCTCTCTTAGAGATAGAGGACTCAGTGAAACAGACATGTCTGTGAGGACTACCTGCACCAAATAAATCACGTATCATTTCTGTCTCTCTCAGAATACAAAAGAAAGGGGTTTGTGCACCAATGTCAGCCATGAAAGGTCTGGGCCATGGGAAGGTTTCGTAAACATTGTATTGTAATTTTCAGAAGGTAGTATTAGGGTTTTTCTTTAGGGTTTGTTGAGCTTTTCCTCGAGAAATAGTCACTTACAATGGGTATCCCCAATGATTCAAATGCTTTCTTTGCCTTCCACCTAAACTGTGGAAGGACTCAAAGCCAATCCCAGAGAACAGTGAAGGTAGTGTCATTTCCAGGACCTCTTCAACACTGACCATGATGTATCTGAAATTGTACTAATTAATAAGTAAAAGAGACTAGTGTAACAATGCATGTTATTCCATCCTCCATTGTCCAAGATGGAAATTTTTGAAAATAATAATAAATTTCTTGTGGAATTGGATCACATGTACGATGTTCGTAAATTGGATCATGTCCATATTGAAGAGACACATTTCAAACTGTACAAGTGGATGAAATTGATTTCCATAACATTGAAGACAAATCTGAAACTCTACAAGTGAATGAAATTGAAGTGACCAAAATTAATGACATGTCTCAGACTCTACAAATGGATGAAATTGATAATGTGGAGGTGATTTACCATTCGAATGAAACATTAAATGAAGATGAAGTTGATGACATAGATGAAATTCATCATGTGAATGAAAACAAAGATATGGGAATGGAACTCACGAAATCGCTGAAAATGATAAAATATATCATTTTGAAAGTCCTCTACACAAATGAGAAATGATATGGCCATATGAATGAAATGAAAATAAGTATACATCAATGAAATTTGTTCTCATTGTGACTCATATGAGAGTAATGACATGGATGAACCTGATGACATCAAGAAGATCAAACCAATATGGATGGAATGGATGACATATGCTGTATTAAGGACATGGATGAATTGTGGGTGAAATTGATAACTTAGATGATAATAATGACATAGGAGAGACATGATCAATTGAATGAGACATTAAAGAGCACATGCAATTAACTGTATTTATGAATTTTACCATATCAATGAAACTTTTTAGATGGATGAAGCTAAGTTAGTTAATAAAATTGATCAAACATACATTATTGGTGATCTGTCTGAAATTCAATTGCATGGGTGGGGTCACTTTCATACATGAATGTAAATTTAAATGTTGCTAGATTTTGTCCATATGGCTAATCCCTTCAATGTGGTGAATTCCCTCCATGTAAACTTACATTCACCAATGTAGTACCATCCATGTGATATGGTTAATTTATGCTATTATCTGCATGGTCAAATTTCCCATGATTTCATCCACTGAGGAAATTTTCAATTTTTTGTGGTGAAATTAATCCATCAACACAATTTCATCCACCATTGATTTCCTTTTTCTTTTTAATCCCCTGCCTGGTAGCTTGGAATAGCCCTCAAATCAATCCCCAAAACTTCTTTCAATAAAAACTCAAGCTTTCTCTATACTAGTGTTGTGCAGTTATTGAATCCCTTGCATAGTCAACTGGCTGGTTTTTTGTTTGGTTCTGAAACTAAGAATTCGTAGGTATCACATTACATGATACCTGCCTTCAAAATCGACCCCATAGTTTTCAAACCAATGAAGACCATATTGTGAAAACCAAACCTTTTTTTTCCTCAAATTGTTAAATCATGAAGCCCTTGAGTTACGTGTTGTTCTCAAGATTTCATTTGTCGAGATCTGGGTTGTAGGTAGAAGGGATCCAAGGAACAAGATCTTGGATGCTTGAGGTCTGGAACACGGCAGCTGGATTAGGGTTTTTGGTTTTTTTTGCAACATTTGTTTCTTTTTTGCCTCCCAAATATAAAATGCCAAGGTTATCTTTTCGGCGTGTGCTTTCATAGAGTGCACTGGGGTTTACCATGGAAACATTCAATGTTGCAAGGAATGAAAAATACAAGATTAATTAGAACATCCATTGAAAAGAATGTATGTACAAAACATGTATATTTCTCATGCATGTATAGCAGCAATTAATGAAGAATGTGAATTCAAATGTATATGAACATGGATGAATGTCGACAAATGTGAATGAATGAAATTCATCCACAATTATCAAACATCATTCATTTGTTCCAATGTTACATTCATCTACATGTTATTATTAATAATACCAAACCTAGTACTCATTAATTTATATGGTTGAAATTAATCCATATTGGAGAGATCATAAATTATATCATTAAACATGTTTCATTGCATGCTCTAATATAAAACGAAGAAGCATAGTTTTTTTGGGGGCTTAAAATTGGTTTGAACTACTTTCAAAATGATTAACAATCTGGTTGCATTTGGTTTTTTAATGAAAAAATTCTATAATTAAATATTTTCATATATCTTTATTGGGTTCTACCATGTAACAAAATGTATGATATACTTAAATTTGTATACTTTTGGATCCAAAATATAAAAATAATTGGGTTTTTTTTTTTTTTTTTTTGGGATTATTGCCAATGTACGTACATTACATTTAAAAAAAATTTCATTGAAAAACACTTTTGAAACAATGGATTGTCCTCCTTTGCCCCCTACATTCACCAAAAATTGAAGACAAGGAAGGAGAAAATAAATGGGGGATTGGACAAATTAACCTCAGCCCTATCCCCTTGCCTTGGTGGTATGTCATGGTATGGGGACATATGAAATGTCAATTTAAAGAAAAAGGCTATGTTGCCCACTGTCCTAGAAGCAAAAGAAAAATAGATAGTTGCTAGTGACAATTTCTAGAAAAATAAACTGTCAATTGCTTTGTTGCCCACCCTATTCACATTTTTCAAGCCACATTCTTGCACTATTTTTCAAGCTTAGGTAGATCTAACGACTCCAATTTCCAAATTTTTTTTAATCTACCCATGTTATAGAACAATCAGAATTGGAAAAATGCTGGGTCATCAAACTAGTTTGGCACAAAAAGTGTCTTTGCTTCATTGTGTGTGGATGCACTTTCTATGCATTTTTTTATCATTCGTTTCTTCCTCATCCAAAGCCCTTTTGGGTAGTTTTTTTTCATCCATTTCATATGGATGCTTTTTATCTACCCATGAAAATTTTCCATCATCAAAAGAATGATAATAGGATGAAAATCTCCAAAAATATGGAATTGTCAATACTGCCCAAGACCAAAAAAATTCATTTTCAATGGTTAGGATTTACCATGTTTCAACCAAATTCCATTTTCTTTACACCCAAGGATATGGCCTGAAGTCATCTATAACTCTTGGATTTTCCAAATTTGGATGTTTTGCACAATTTTAAAAAAAGGTTGTATGGGCTAGTGAGACTATTTTGGTCAAGTCACACTTATGGGTTAAGATGAAAAAATAAAATGGAGATAAAACAACATGTTCATGTTCTCAAAATAATGGCCCCTACCCCTTTATGGGAATGCTATGATATTGAGACATGTGAAATGTGGGAAAGGATAAAAGGTTTGTGTATTGTTGCCAATTTCTTGGGTTGAAGTTTTTGTTTAAGAGAAAAAATTTCAAACTAAATTCAATGCGAAAAGATGTGAAATTAAAGTCTTGTATGAAGCACTTTGTATATTGTTGAAAAATGTTCAAAGATTATGTGAATGGATCACAATTGTTTAAAAAACAATGATGTAAGTATATTGTAAATGTGTTGTTTTGATTAACATTGTTATTTATCTATGGATTTTGCATGATATGCATTCATATTCTTTACATCCTTTTAGTTGAATTGCAATTCATCAATGATAAGAAGCATGAATTCATCCATGAATAGATGAATGATGTCTAAATGTATGAATGCCATTCATCCATTCTTAAATTACATTTGTCTATACAATACGTTTGTATTGTAATAGGTATTGTGTATAATGTTTTCATGCTATACTAATTTGTTGGGCCAAAACTCTTATCCTGATCTACATGACATGCTTTAACTTTTTGTCATTTAATTTTATTGTACATGATCACATATAGGAGATGCTCTAATGCTATGTACTATGATGGTTTTCCACACCTTAGCTTCATATTGCCAATGGCAATTCATTTCATAATTATTTTGAAGATTATTTAATGATGAAATTGACTCCAAGGTAAAGTACCAGATCAACACTAGGTAATAAAAAATGCAAAACTTCACCTAGAAAGAAAATATTTGATAGCTACCAAGGCTTTGGCGGGTAGTTTTTTTTGGCAAAGTTTTGAGAGAAAATGTTTTTTTGGGGGGAAGTTAGCATGTAGGTAGCTTTTCAAGTTGGGGCCTACAATGTTTTATCTATTGGCAAATTTCAACTTGAGAATGACCCCATAAAAAGGGATTTTCACTATGGAAAACAATGGAGACAAACATAGAGGAACAATAGTGTACCCATACCATTATTGCAACTATTAAAAAAATTCCATTAACACAATCACTTGTCTTCATACATCCAAAAGCTGCCACTGAAATTTTGGAATTAACCAATCAAAGGAACAATTGCCAACCCTATGTGTATACACACAAGGGTGGAGGGTGTCGAATAGGCTTGTTTGTTTGTAAATTGCATGTTTACGTATGCATGTTCATTGATATAGGTTTCATGTTGTTCCAAAGAAAAAAATTCAATCACTCTTTTTGAAGAATGTTTATTCACTAGGTATTATCTACTATTGTGAATTGTAAGTTTTTTTTTTGGGGAACTTTATGGAACATTTTCTATTTTATCTCTTGTTGTTGGTTTGTGGTTTTTTCCATGGGTAAGATTTGCCATGTCATTTTGCCACATGGAAAGTGTACCATGTCATGTGCCACTTAGGTGTCAGATCATTTGCCCTATTGTCGCTTAGTTGATAAAGGTATAAAAAATTGTTAAACCACTCAATAAATGTGGTGAAAATTATTTAACCCTTACCTTAACTTATGCGCCCATGCACTCGCACACCCTTGCACCCCATTTTCCACACCCCAAATAGCCAGTTCCCCTGGTGATTAACTCCCATATTCTTTCCTTTTGAAAAGACATGGTGCAATCTGAAAGTCTAGAACCCTCTAAGTTTTCTATATATTTCTATCTTGAAGAGATGAATGGTTATCATCAGGGGTTTTTATTTTAATTATTACTCAAAACAGCTAAATTTCCCCAAAAAATAGAAAAAGCACTAGAATTTGTTCTAGAAAAATAAAACTTCCAATTTTTCCTGTTGAAAAAACAACAAAATGTGTTGTCATCTTCCCCCTCATGTTTATCAGCTTATAACATAAAATTTACCAACATCTGCTTGATTTATACTACAATATTTTGGTCCATGAAACTTATACAGTTTCAATATCAAATCTACATTCTTAATCTCTAAGTACTTCATATGCTCTAATAATAGTTAATAATCAATCATAAGCTCTTAATTTTAATTATTACTTAGTATGCTCTAATACCATATTTGACATTCTATAGTTACCAAGAATATATGTAAAAGAGAGAAAGAAAAACATGGAAATTGAAACAGGGGAAGAAGTCGTACCCAAGTATCGGTATCCATCTCTTGGTGACACTATTTTGGACTGTGTCTTTGCTACCTTGAAATTGGCTATACAGGCTGTAGCAGGCCATGCAGCTAGTTTGCACAAGAGTGCTGAGACTAGGTTGATGGCATGCTGTAGAATGTGGTTAGGCAAAAGGTTGCAAATACCATATGTGAAGTTCAGTCACAACTTCTAACACAATTTTTTTAAGCATGTTCAATTGTGGTAAATCTGTTTGAGTGGCTGATTTAGCCTGGGCAGTGGTTGAGGCCAGATGATCCAATTTCAGCTTCTTCTAGTGCACTCACAGGCTCACCCATGGACTTGCTAGGAGTAGGTGTTGTCCCTAGCCAACCCACTCTCTAGTACATAATTGAGATTACTACCTACCTCTTTAGCTAGTATTAGCTACTGACCTACCTATTTCACAAGGTCAATAAGACCAACCAGGCTATGGGGTGCAACTGACCCATGACTGCATTCACTGAATAGACAGGGAAAACAGACAAACAACCAAAAGAGAGGGATAAATAGAGCACACCACAACAACAGGGATGATGTGCAACTCACTACTGTAATGCTACAGACAATACTGTTGCTTTAAGTCCCCTCTCTTAAGAGCAATTCCTCAAAGATGCCAAGACAACTCCCAAGTGCTATGTCAGAGACCCATGACACCAGATGTACTCCAACTAGCTTCATTCAACAGTCATTGAGTATCATCACATACTACATCTATAGATAAAAACTTTACAACAGTTGTTGTGCCCTTGACACTTTTGATTTACACCCTCCTCCATAGCTAATGCTGCCTGTTCGATATGCCTTTATGGTTTAAACAGATCACAGCTTTGCTAATCCTTACTAAAACCAGAAGCATCTAGGTCAAGTCTCACACTTCAAACAAAGTCACGAAACCAAAGAGCTATGGTGACTATGATATGTAGAGATTTCAGCACCCTGTTATCCATCATTTAAGTAACCGGATTAAGATCACTGCATTTCTTTCTCCCTGAAATCTGACTTTTGAATCTTGATTCCCTTCTATGGCCTGCTTGAAGAAACGAATTCATGCAGATCAGTTTGGCAATCCAGCTGGTTGGATCAGCTGGAAACTCTTTTCCCACCACACACCCTGTCTCAGATTTTATATCTGGATCATGGTTATGAAAAATACTGCTCGATGACAGCTTTACAAATATCTGTTGAGGTATTCATCAACAGTTGTGTACTTGACATCTGGGTACAGTTCACTGGCTTCAACATCATCGGGTCCTGGCTCAAAGTACTGGTCCCCCTTCACCAGGATGGAATAAGAGATTGCAAGACCGATGTTATTTGGGAAAGGTATCTCTACAGCCACACAAACCCCACAATGAAAATTTGCATTAAAAATGATGACCTAACTGCAGAGAGCTGATCTGCAACTTTGTGATGGGAGTAAAGAGCTATCAAGATTATGTTGATCAAGATCATCAAGGTTGCAAGAGTTAATTTACATGGACTCTGTCAAACAGTCTGGACAAGACATACTTACAGTGCTCAACAAACAAAAGAAGTGTTTTCCAACAAGCATCTCAGTTAGAGGACTTTTTATCCTTTGTTTTTACCTTCAATCTGCTTCAGTACTTCAGACTCTGGTACATATGTCTTCTCAAGGTTGTGGCCAATTTTGTTCTCCCAGAGCAGCACAACCTCATTTATGGTTTTGATGTTGGGTTCTGGACGAATCAGCAGCTGCTTGTTGAGAGTGCGAGGATCATCCACTGCTTTGATTGTGAATGTGCCAATGTCTTCTTCAGAATTGAATATAGCTGTTCACCCGACAAGCTTTGGTGAGTCACAACCAAACCCAAAAGGAAAAAAAATGATCTACACAAGTTCCAGTGGCTGATTTTGCAAAATGTTCCAACACATTTCCCACAGGTAACAGGCAGTTACGGTATTATCTATGAGCCTAGTTCAGGCATCACAAAATTCCTCAGATGATGAGCCTTGATGCAAGAGTTGTACATGCAGCAGACAAAAGGGTGAGCTGATGACAGACCTTTAGCATTACCATCACCCAAAATGGTAAGTTTATCCCTTGGGGGTGTGGTCAGCTCCCGTTGCCCTAACGAGCTCAAGAAATAGCTGGCAAAGCTGTTGCTATTCACAAATGTGTATGGGATGCCTGCTTCTTTAATAGCATTGCGGATTTTTACCTTGGTCTGAAAGACCACATCTGTAGGTTTCGTCCTGACACTTCTCTCAGGATCATTACCAAATTCTGAAGGTAGGAATCTCTGCACCAAGCACAAAAAAAATGGACAATATATCGAACTCCAAAGAACGATTTGAATCCCAGTATGAAATATATTGATCTGGTAAAAAAATTTAGTGCACAACATGGCATCATAAATGAGTGCAGTGTCTAGCTGCAAAATTACATGCTTGCTGGGCAGGATAATCAACCCAGCCATGATATTCTTCTGAATGCTCACTTGTTCTGCACTTCAATCCCTGCATCTTACAAAATTCAGCAAGGGTTTCAAGTCATGAACCAGAGACATACTGTGATGTGTCCCACTTCCTTGATTGCCGTAATCAGTTTGAGTTGATCCCGTAGCTGAGCTCCACCAACTGTTGAGATGACAACATCCACTTGCTTCAATGCTGCCACAAGACTCTCATGGTCTTGAATGTCCCCCTGCATTTTGTTGGAGTATTCAGATAGAAATTAAGGACCACGAAAGTGTTAGTTCTCTAACCAGACATACCCATGTCCTGTCTTTCCTGAACTTCACAAGATATAAAATAAAATTGAAGAAAGAAAAAGTTGGGGGTTGAGTCTATTTACCTCCAAAATTGTTATGCCGGAAGCCTTGAATGATTCAATCAGCTCCTTCTTTGAGGAGTCGGGTCCTGCTGTGGCTGGGCGAACCAGAGCAAAGGTGGGATGCCCTAGCTGAGCACTCGCCTTGGTGATGAATGGTCCAAGGTGTCCGGTTGCTCCAACCACCAAAATCTTGCTGATTCCCATTGTGTCTCGTTTGCTTTGATGGGAAGATCAAGACGAAAATTGAAAGGCTCTGAAAATCAAGATTCAATTGAGTGAGGGGAGCTTAAAACAACGACCAATTTTTTAGGTCGTGTGAGTATCCTTGTCCATTTCTTCCTCCGGAGCGAAAAAAACAAGGACAAGAATGACAAACAGCGTAGCCAAAGCTTAATCAATGATTCATCCTCGAGAAGGTTTTCTCCTTTTCTGAAGCTAGACAACCCCAAAACAATATGCAAGCAAAACTGCATGTGCAAAAGAGCTCCCAAGGTGAAATGCTTCTTGCATTCAAACTGCTTGTATACACAACATTGATGCAACTTCTCCAATTTTGGTGACAGAATGACTGAACATGATCATCAACCAACACTGAGATTCTCATCTCCATAAGCAAAACAAATTTTACAAACTTGACATTCCTTCATTCCAGTTTCAAGCTGCGAGCATAAGCAAGTACGAGATGCGCATAAAACAAGCTCCATCAAACAACGTACAATGTGATTACTGGACCAAACAAGGAAGTATGAGTCCCATCTTTATCAATAGATGAGAAACCTCGCTGCAAATTGTCTGCTTCAAAACATTCACAGAAAATATCATCTCGGGACCAAACACCATGTTAAAAGATCTCAAACCCACTGCGGATAACAATGCAACAAAAGTTGGGTAGAGATAGAAACTCATCAAAAACAACTTGAGAAAGAGAGAAAAATGATGACGGACCTGAACCTGCTCGTTATAGGAAGCAAGATTGAATTGGGTGGTTAACAGCTTGCTTGCACTGTGTTTTGAAAACTTCTGTAATGCACAATACCCGTGACACAAGCACTCAGATTCTTATAAAAACCCAAGTATGGACCATGGAAAGCTCAAAATCCACTCCTCCCCTGCCCTGCCCACCTTCCCAACAGTCTTCCAAATTCTTGTAGCTATGTCTGCTCACCAAATACTTTGTGATGTAGGTAACTAGTACCACGTACTTGTGCCAATAATGGACATACTAAAAGGGCATGAATCATGAACACTCAAAGGAAAAAAAAAACAAAGTGCTGACTTTTGGGAAGGAAAAAGGAAAGCAAATCAATTGCACTTTGCTTCTTCTTTGTTTTTGGCCTTGCCTACCAAGGCAACGATATTGTGTTTACATTCATTATAGAGTATAGCAGCTTAAGGGATTTTGGCCCCTACGTAATATAATAATAGGTCTATTTTCATATGAGGATTTTTGAAAGATGATATTTTAGCTTGTGTTGAAACTTGAGATTATAATATCTTGAAGGATTTTGGTTTCTTTTAGAGGATCTGTTGTTGAAGATTAATATATTTTTACATGGTGAAATATTAGAGTTTCCATAATATTCTTCTTTTGCCTTAAGATACTTTTCAATGTGAATGGCAAGGCCACAGTGTGACACACCCCTTGTTTTGTTTGGGGGGGTGGGGAAGAAATGGAACAACTCCATTGCATTTCAGGGAGAAAACAGTACAAGAGAGGAAGAGACCAGGGAATCCTCAGCTCTGGTCACCAAGCCACACATTCTGTACACACAACACCACCACTTTGCTTCTTGTTTGATATTTTTGAGGATGGGGAAGACTCCTACGAAAGGCACCCACATGTTGGATGGATTGAAGTAGGTAGGTGGGATAATTCAAGAGATGATTGCAAACATATTCCTGGTTACCAATAGCGGCTACCTAAGAAACCCAATGTAACTGTATAACTAGTCCTAGGACTGACCATGGTGGCGGGCCAGGGTGAATCTGCAGGAGCCACGCTAGTACCTTCATCAATTTTAGTGAGGCCTCTTAAAGCACTGGTGCTCAATAGAGATATCCGTAAAAAGTCAGGAAAAGTCAGCACCAGTACCCTGACTTTGGTCATACACAAGGTGAGAATTTCAAAAAACGTGCAAAACAGTACAGTAGCATTCAATTGGGGTTGAAACTCAGAAAACCATCAATTTTGATGGCTCCTGAGTTTCACCGTGTCTTTCTTTTTTCCTGCGCGGCTCCACCACTGCTGCTACCTAGATTTTCACTGCTCTCTCTGTCCAGCTACTATAATTCCTCTCGAACCTTGTGCATTAAATGTTGAGGTTCAGCATTTCGCACTGAGTTTCAGCATTTCATATTGAGATTTAATAAAATTTCCTTACTTGACGGATATCACTAAAAGAGGGGTTAGGGGGTGAAAGGAGGCCCAAAGAGAGGGTGAAGACAGGGTGAATTTGTAGATAATCTCTATGTGACCCTCCACAAATTTTTTTCACATTGAAGTCTAATAGTTTAATTTTTTTCCTACCCCGACCTTAAACTAGGACTGCAAATAGGTGGGAGACTACTAATAGTAAACCACTTGGACCAATCATTATGATTGACCAATCACAAGCAGGGACCGGTAGTCAGATCACATTTATTACACTCTTCATTGACAGGTCTTAGGCTTTGCTCTCGTGCCTTTTACCAGCCTCGGCACACTGTACAAAAATGCAGGGCAAAACCAGTTTGCTAAGCCAAACTGGCATATTTTTACTTTTCTTTCTGAATTTAAATGCGCCGGTCACATACTGTGCACTGCTGGGCATATAGCCATCTTGAGCCTCACAAATGTTAGATTTGGACTTAGAGACTCTGATTTAGTGTAAGCCTGGGATATTTGTACTATTTAGAAGCAATTTAAATGGATTTTGGGGTTTTCAGCACGGTAACAGTGTGGGTGCTGATTCACCCAAGGTGTGGTTTAGTACTTGGCTCTCTGTTGCAACCAGTACTTATCAGTCTTTGTAGTGTTTCTATCCTCTCGTTTGTGTATTTTCAGTTGTAGGGTTGATGAAAAGCTGTGAATTCTAAGGCCCCTGTTACACTAAAGTCTGAGAGTCCATGACCATCAAAAAAATTTAAATTATGATTAGAAGAACACCGAGGAAAAACCATTTTTGGGTCAAGTTTATTTTACACAAGGTTGAAAAACCAAGGATCCAAGGAAATGTAAGTAGATGAAAAATTAGCAATAAATGCATTATGAATAACGTTTCATGGTTTAACAAACTTGCCACCAAGCCGTGGTCTAGGTGATCAGCTTGGCAACAAGTCCATTAAACCATTGGGCTCAAAAAATTGTGATTGGTTAGATTTTGATTATTCAAACTTAGATTGTTATTATAACCTTTTTGAGGTGGGTTCAACATTTGTTAAACCATGCGCCCAAAATGCCATGATTGGTTTGCAAACTATTTTTCATGAGTTTTTCTCAATTTTTTTTATTAACATTTTTTGAAGTTGGGTGCAAAGTTCATTAGCCCATGGGCCTAAAAGGTTGTGACCATTTGGAATTTTTTAAAATAAATTTTCTCCAAAAGATTTTTTTTTTTTTTTGAATGTGGGCGCAAAATTTGTTAACCCATGGTCCAAAAAAGTTATGATTGGTAAGAAAAAATTTACATATTTTTTTCTCATTTTTAAATAAAAAATGAGCATGAAGTTTGTTAGCCCATGGCCACAAAAGTTATGTTTGATTGGATTTTTTTCTCTTTCATGATCCATGGGGCTCCTACCTACTAGTTGAAATGATGAAAGTGAAGAAAGTGGAGAAAGAAGGAAAGGAAGGAAAGTGATACATATACTTTTTTAAAAAGACAAACCTTAAACCAACAGTAAACAAAGTTACATAAAATATCAAAGTAAAAATTAAAATTTACATAAAATAATTAGCTACCCTTTTTGGCTTCGTTATAATATGTTGGCACTTCAATAAAATCTATTTTCACTTTATATTTGACTTGACAACCGAGGCCCACACATAAAATGATTTCTGATTTTCCATGGGACAGCCTGGGATGTGTTTTGAGGGCTCTCAATGTTTCCATAGTCAGGGTTCCTCACTATAATGTAAAGGGGGCCTAAATGAAAGAGGAAACCAGCTAGCTATGGTGGTTTATTTTGGGCTTTTGGACTTTTTCAGAGTCATTTCAGCTTTTGGCTTTCAACTTGTTGATGACCTAACACAAGGGCAACGAAACCAAGGTGGATACATAGCACCTGGTCCAGTTTTGTGGATGCATAGCACCTGGCCAGTTTGACATAAATTGCTTGTGATTTTTGCAAAACAATAGAGTATCCATAAAGTCACCCTCTGTTTCTTTCACCCCTTATCCCCTCTTTTAGTGGTATCTGCAAAGTAAGGAAATTTTATTAAATCTGAGTATGAAATCTGAGTATTAAATCTTCAGCACATATTGCACAAGGTTCGAGAGTAATTATAGTAGTTGTACAAGTAGGAGCAGTGAAAATATATGTAACAGTAGTGTAGGCGTTCAGGAAAAAGGAAACATAGGATGAAACTCAGTTTACCACTAAAATTGGTGGAAAAACTAGTTTGGGTCCTAGTAATTTCCTTATGTAAAATTTTCATTTCCAGTGACGCGTTTGATGCCCTATTATGCGGAAACTGGCCGTTCTCGCCCCCTAATCGCCCGACTTTACGGATAACTCTAATTGATAAATACTTTATCTATAAAGTAATCTTGGGTTTCAGCCTCACTTTGATCCTGACATCCTCCTCTCATCCTCTCTTCTTTTTCGGCTATCCATAGAGTGCACGAAACTGAGGACCAGTCCTGAAAACACAGGATGCAGTCCTCAAAAGTGACTGCCATGGTCACTTTTCTAACCACACTACATGGCCTTCAGACCAGAGGGCTACCTAGTAGGGGTGAAATAGGTTAGGCCTCCCTACTTAATGAGCTATGGGATACGTGCCTATCTACGTACTTACCCATGGGCTATGTATGAATTATCTAGGGAGATATTTAATAGTTATTAGGGGACTATTTAGGAACTATCTAGGAAATTTTTATGTCAGCAAATACTTAGGAACTACTAATTAGGATACATAGAGAGCTATTGAGGAGTGACTTAGATGACTATTTAGGGGGCTACCTATGGGACTATTTAGGGAGCGATTTAGGAGGTTATATTGGGGGCTATTTTGGGGTTACCTACAGGTTATATAAAAGATTACTTAGGGACTTCCTAATTTAGGGGATATTTATAAAGTTTCATATGGGGTCACTTAGGGCCTATTTTGAGTTATCCAGTGACTATTTAGGCCACTACCTAGGGACTTCCTGAGTTAGGGGACACTTATAGGATTACATATGGGTCACCTAGAGATTATTTTGAGTCTACCAAGGGTGCAATCTAGGAGATTACCTAAGAACTTCCTAGATAACTCTATGAATATTACCTAGGGGATATCTATAGAGTTACATATGGGGCCAATTAGGAACTATTTTGGGGCCATCCAAGGAGCAATTTAAGATACTATCTAGAGATTTTTTAAGTTAGGGGATATTTATAGGGTTACATATAAGGCCACCTAGGGATTATTTTGGGACTATCTAGGGGATTATTTAAGAGATTATGTAGGGATTTCCTAAGTTAGGGGATATTTATAGAGTTATATATGGGGTTATTTTAGGGTTATTTTAGGGCAACCGAAGGACTTCCTAAGTTATAGGATGCTTGGGGGGCTATATTTGAAGTTACATAAGTTATTTCAGGGACTACTTAGGGGGTTATTTGGGGGTTAGCTAAGGGGCTATTTATGGGGATACATGATGAGTTATTTAAGATTTACTTAAGGAGATACTTACTAAGGACTACATAAAGGCCTTAAGGGATATTTAGTTGTTATTTACAAGGTTATTTCGGTGAAAGACTATGTAAGGTGCTACATAGGGCCTATGTAGGTTTCTATAAGCACTACCAAAATCCAAACCCCTAATCTTCATCCCCACTCCTAAACCTTAAAATTAAGAGCATAATTCAAAAATTTCAACCTTGTGCAAAAAGGTAGATCGTAACCTTTGCTTTAAACCCATAAATTTTGTTTCATAACTGGGGATTATGTAAGGGTGAGCACCTCCCACTTTTTTTTTCATTTTTCACTTGGAAATTGTGACTTTCATCTTTAAATCATGCTTATAGTTCATTTACGTTTCATGGGTGGGGATCTGTAAAGGGGAGCATTTCCCATTTACTTTTTTTTCATTTTTCACTTGGAGATCATGGTTTCATCTTCAAGCCACAATTTTAGCTTTATAGTGACTCCAAGTTTCTATTCTTGTTAACCTTTGGTTGCAAGAGATAGAAGTTGAACTAGTTCATTTATTTTATCATCTGCTCCCTGGTCAACTCCATGTGAAAATTCACCTTTGGATGTTTCCGCAATACAAGTTTAGTCAAAAAATGAACTACCTTGGCCATGGATTGCATAATTTGTCACAAAACTTCCACCATGCTCTCCTCCTTCTTTTCAGCTAGCTTTGCCATTTCATCAAATGTCTTAGCTTGTTTATATATCAATTATTGTTGTAGCTTTAACAATAATTCAATGATGAAATGTTTTAACACCAATGCATTGATTTTAGCAAAGATTAAATGTCGTAACCCTAGCTTTGGGCCCGGGACCAAAGACAAAGGGGTTGTAAGGTTGCGAGCCAAGAGGAAGCCCGAGAGCTAAGGCAAGAGGAAGCCCGGGAGCTATGGCAAGAGCAAGCCCGAGAGCTAAGGTAAGAGTAAGCCCGGGAATCAAGGCAAGAGAAAGCCCGGGAGTCACATCACACTCCCGGGAGTGTAAGAAAGTGTGAGGGAGTGAACACTCACACTCCCAAGGCAACTCCCACTTTGGGAGATGGAGTCCCGGTGGACTCCTGAAACTTCAGAGAGCGATTGCAGGGGTCAAACCTCAATGTCTTATGTCGTTTTTTATATCATTGGAAATTTCTTGAAGAGTAGATATCTAAAATGGGCTCGCATTGCTCATTTGGACATCTAAAACACAAGTTATGGCCAAAAGAAGGGTCGGGAGTCGAATTCCCGGGAGTTTGCCAATTTTGACTCCCGACCACTAAAAGTCAAGAATCAACCCGAAATATTTGGCTGCAGAGAACGTGCGATATACTGTTGGAAAGGTCTCGATGAGATCTACAACTTTGCTTCAGATCGCACCGCAATCCAAGGTCTGCTCGCAAAGTTATGGGGTTCCAAAGTCCCGGGAGTCCCATTTGGCGCGATTTCGGGACTCCCACTCAAGAGTCCCAGGAAAAATAGCCATTTGGATGTAGCCTCCGTGGAGAGCTGCGGAGTATACTATAAGGGGGAAGGTGATGGCTTCCCTCAAGGTTCGGGCCGTGGTGAGTCTTGTGTGTCCGTGTTGCCCGTGGCTTGTCTTAGCACTAAAAGTGCTTCAACCATACACTAACCACTTTGTGTGGTTCCATGCAGGCCCGTGTGAATGAGTGAAGCTTGTCAACTCTTCCTAGTTTATCCCGGGACTTCTAGCACACCCCTCTCACCCCCCTCTAGCGCTAGAAGTCGGGAGCGTGCTCCAAGTTCCAACTCCTTCCGCATTGCCACATACTTGGACCCTCAAGTGGGTCTAATAGGAACTTGGGAGCACGTCATTAAATTAGTTTCTTCATGGTTTATGCCTTAAAACACACCTGAAATTTATTCTATAATGTCATTATTTTCTCATTATACAATTTTTTTATATTTCCATTAACTCTAAAACCCCCTACTTTAGTTGATTCAATTCAAGTGTTAAGTGTTAATTGACATTTTTCACATAAATTCTTTCACAAAAACCTTGGTTATGTCATTCCATGATCCCCTCAACACTTATAGTTGTTGCTCAAATTAATGTGATGTTGTACCTTTTAGGGATTCAGGATAAAAATTGAACTTTTTATAGTTGTTCAAAACCCAATACCGATACAATTTTTCTTATATTCCCTTAAAAATACTTCAAGGTTTTCACCTTTGCTTCCCCTAAAAATTGAAATAATCAATTTGAATTTTTTTTGTTCTAAAAGATTAAAAACACACCAAACTAATTAACTCTATCGTAACCCCACTTTGGGCAAAGTGGGAGAATGCAATTCCCACTCCCAAAAGTGGAGACTTGGAGTCCTACGGGACTCCCAAAAATTTAGAAGACGATTTGAGGGGTCAAATCTCCTCTCCTTGTTGCGTTCTTTATGTCATTGGAAATTTCTTGAAGAGTAGATGTCCAAAATGGCCTCGCATTGGCAATTTGGACATCTACAGCCCAAGTTATGGGCAAAAGAAGGGTCAGGAGTCAAACTGGCAGTTTGACTCCCGACCACTAAAATTCGGGAATCGACCTCTTCCCGACGTCGCCTCAAGAAGTGCGACACGGAGTTGGAAAGCTCTTGACGAGAGCTACAACTTTGATTTAGGACTCGTCCCGATCTGAGCTTAGGGCGAAGAGCTGTGGCCATCCAAAGTCCCGGGACTCCAACCTGGGACAGTTTCGGGACTCCAACTTGGGAATCCCGGGAAAAAGAGCCATTCGGATGTAACTTCCGCAATGAGAGGCAAAAAATACTATGTGGGGGAAGGTGGTGGCTTCCCCCGAGTCTGGGCCGTGGTGAGTCAAGTAGTCCAAGTTGCCCGTGGCTTGTCCCAACACCCAAGGGTGTTTCCGAATGTGAATTAACCCTTTTGTGGTTGGTTTTGGATGCAGATTAGTGCTTGATCTTCTAATCCATCTTCCTAGTCTAATCCCGGGACTTCTAGCACACCCCTCTACCCCTCCTTAGTGCTGGAAGTTGGGAGCGCCCCTCAAGTCCCACTTTTCCGCAACTAAACATAATTGGACCCTCAAGTGGATTCAACCCGGGACTTGGGAGTGCGTCAAACTCCTTTTGATTAATTGTCAGTCAACTTTCATAATCTCTCCATATGAATAAAAAAATTCCAACCCTTCGAATTACACTCGTAATAAAAAATTTCTTATCCTTTCAGTGCAATTTTTTAAAAGGACCAAAAATTTCTAAGCCTATAATTATCCTATTTAAATGCATACATTGAAAAAAAACATTTATAAGATCATGGCCATCACAAGTATTAAAGACACTTCCACATCACATGACATGCAAATTATTGGTTTTAGCATAGTTTGGAATTATATCCTTCTTGTTAAGTCAAATAAATAAATGTTGTTATAGTGTGATCATCCTTTTGTGTTGCCCTACAAATTAAGGGTCAAATTAGGGCTCAAATTCCTCCTATCATCTACGTAATTGTGACTAATATTTTTGGTTCACCTAGAGTTTTATGCTTTTCAACATGTCTCTCAACAAGTCTTTTAATATGTAAACTTGAGGCCCAACAACTCCTAATGTTCACATTAGTGTTGTCATCTTGTATGCATGGCTTCATACATGATGGTCGGTTACGGGCATGCCAATCATGCCTTTTAGGGTTAATGTACGCTTTTAGAATTAATACACGTTCTTAGGTTATTGTACACTATCAGGTGTTTTAGCGTTACGGCTTGTTTAGGGTTTTCAGCTTATTGGCGGCTGTATAAAAGGCCCAGCTTTTCCCTTTTCTTGTTAATTTTTCTAGAATTCCTTTGTCAGGGAAGGTTTCCTCCATAGTCACACTATATTTTTAGATGTTCACAGCGGCTATTACACGGTCACCATTTACATACACTACGTTTTCTTTCCTTTTTTGCAATTTAATTCTAGAAAAACTTCTCTTTGTTGCTTAATGTTGAAAGCGGCAAATTTTTCTTGGCTTTGAGTTCTTGGGTTTCTTTTGCTACTAGTGTTATTGTTGGAAGGAACTTGTGTTGTTATACCTCTGCCAACCAACACCAAAATCGGAGGAGCTAGGAAGAGCGAAACCAAATGGGGGAGTGATGTATCCTGGAACAAATCAGGTTTTAAAGCTCTTTCTCTCTCTCTCTCATAAGAGGAGCCCTGCAGACTTTTAAAGTTACCGAAATCAAATAAAAAAATTTGCTTCTACATGCCAAAGCTCTTTGGTGATTTGTAGCGTTGTATCCGCCATCATTGCAACACCATGAATTGCAATGTCACAAGCTTTAGTGTTGCGTTCGCCATTACTGCAGTGTTGCGTTCGCCATTACTGCAGTGTTGCGAACTACAATGTCACGTCCGCCATCACTATAGTGTTGCGAGCTACAACACTACATCCGTCATCACTGCGAAGCTCAAAGGCGCTCTATAGCACCGCGACATCCATCTAACATTTGTTAGCTTTCGTCTAACGTTCGTTGCGATCAACACCCATCCGACGTCTGTCACCATCCACGAACTTCCATTTATGGACTTTTGTCCACCGACCCATCCATCGCCGTTCATCCTCGTTGACATGCTATATTCTTCAAATTGTATGTACTACGTACATACATATCCAATATCATATTTTTCAAACCGTATCTAATGCTCTATATTTCTTCAAAATTTTGGGGCATGGGACAACACCATGTCCTTGGATGATGAAAGCATTATTGCTTAGCCAAAACCAAGGCATTAGGTACAAAATAACACAATCATTTGAGCTAATTTCTTTGAGCTCACGATCTTCATAATGATACCATCAAGTTCTACAACACCATTGTCATCTAGTACAACTCCTACCAGGAATTCAGGTTCAGGTTACACTACATCAACAATACATTAGAGCCCATTTGGAGGGGTTAATCAGTGGGGTACGCCTGTTACTGCACCTACTTTCACACCATCACGATATATTTCGTTACAAGTCGTTACCTCTACACCCATATACACCATGGAGGTCATTAGTTCCTCTGGGAGAATTGAGAAGTTTAGTGAAAGGCCAGGTACCATTTCTTTGAAGGTGTTTAAGGCAACTTTCTCAACTATGGTTTGTGAATTGGAGCTCAAATATGGTGTTAATTACACTGAGGTGTTCACATTCAAACAATTGGCTTGTTATGTGCACTATGGGGCATTGGATGTCTACGAACAACATTGTTCAAGGATTTTGGGCATCACTCAAATTCCTAATCTAGCTTATGCCACAACCATCGCCACTACCTCACAAGCTCCACTGCAAGCTGCCATTGCACATCATTGGATTGTGCCCAATAATCCAAATCTGGTACCCACTTTAATAAACCTTTCTCCTCAATAACTCATTGTTACTACCGCAAACATTCCTCCCACCATCGATGTGCCAGCTTTTGCTGATCTAGTGGGGAAATTCTTTCGAGTTCTTAAGTTGGAATTTCCGATTAAGAGTTCTAAAATTTTTTTGCAGCTCACCACCTTCTCTCGGCAAAAAGATGAAACCCTCAAGATGCTTTACAAGAGGCTTTTCAAGCTTAAAGGGGATACTTAGAGCATCACAGACCTGGAAGCTACCCATCGGTATTTTTGTTCGTTGGAAGGTACTCTTACACTCCATGCATAGGTTTTGCAATGGGTTTTTTCAAAATTTGGAAACTCGTACACTTTGTTAGATGTGTATAACATTTTTGAAAAGCTAGAACTGGCTCATGCACACTATGAGGCCTCCATCACGTTCAAGGCCTCAGCCTCCACCAGCTGCGTCAACCAAATCATCACATTTTTTTTCAAAGGCTAAAGTGGTGTAGTCGGCTTCACCCATCATACCTTCTTGCAACTATTATGGCAATCCTACCCACAAAACTAGTGACGTGCTCCCAAGTCCCTAGTTAGCCCTAAGTTGGGGCTAAGTCACTCAAGTTGCGAAAATGCGGGGGACTCGGTGACGCACCCCCAACTCCTCAAGGGACTCAAATGTGAGCCCAAGTAGAAAGCAGCAGAATAAGGAGGAGTTGGAGCACGCTCCCTAGCTCACAACCCTTTGAGGGGTAGAGGGGCGGATTGGAGCTCCGGGATGGGACTAGGAAGAGTTGACAAGCTTTAGTCACTCACACGGGCCTCCACACAACCCACACAAAGTGGTTAGTGCAAAGTTAGAGCACACTTGGTGCTAGGATGAGCCACGGGCAACACGGACACACAAGACTCACCACGGCCCGGACTTGGGGGAAGCCACCACCTTCC
>Ga0116227_10005595_pt1 | contig 26334 bp, 30 predicted proteins | sample S1TSphgellanicum_FD_89693 | JGI IMG/M metagenome (GOLD analysis project Ga0116227, IMG submission 89693) | Host-associated microbial communities from peat moss isolated from Minnesota, USA - S1T2_Fb - Sphagnum magellanicum MG | ecosystem: Host-associated > Plants > Peat moss > Unclassified...
ACCTAGTGCCTTCAACTCCTCCTTCTGTTCTGCACGCCGTACAATGTTGATGGTTTTGATGCCCCAATGTTTTGCAAGCTGTATCAATTGCCGGCCAAGCACGGAGCCCGCTGCTGTTTGCAACACATACTCGCCTTTCGGAACCTTGAGATCGGTCAGCATGCCATACACTGTCCATGGGTTGACGACAAATTGAGCTGCCGCCTCATCTGAAATTGAGTCTGGTACTGGCCATACAAGCTCCTGTTTCAGAGAAACATATTGCTGCCATGACCCCTCCCCTTTGTGACTCTCGCGACCGACAAATGGCACCACTCTTTGCCCTTTCGCCACTGTTGTCACTCCCTCCCCTACCTGCCACAATTCCAGAGCAACGATGATACATACGCACACTCACATAAACTCAAAAAAGAGCCCAGAATACTTCCCAACAAAATTGCACGAAGCTGAAGAAAAACATGATGCTTGCTTTACTTCGTGGACAATTCCAAATCCTTCGGAGCCTGGAATGCGCAGCTTGTTTGAACTGATGGAAACCAGATCAGTGGGATTGACGGGGCGTAGAGTAATGCGAACAACGACATGACCAGGCTTTACTTTCGGCACAGGCTTCGTGACCAATGCCAATCCCGCAAAAGGATCCTCGGCATCAAAGTTCTGCTGCTCAACTGTTCTATTACTCATCTTGTTGTGTGTGGGTGAACCAGGAAACCTCGAATTCTGTACTGAACAATCCCGCAGGCTGTTGATCACCCAAAGCAACGTCCCCTAATAGCTTCCACCTCAAGAGAATAGAGCTCAAGAAAACTACAGAAGCACTAGAACAGATTTCCTTGGCGAGATCAATTCCACACCAGAATTTCACTATACTATATTATAACCGCTCAGGCACTACCACAAGGTGCTGCAATTCGAGTTGCAACAGCGTAGGACGAAATTGGTTGGGTCCTTCCGTTGCTTCGTCAGCGACGTCTGGAATCTGAAGGCAACGTGTAAGCTTTAAATGCGACAATTGCAACCCTTTTCAGTGAAGAATAATTACTCGTGCATGGAGAGTCCAGATACAATGAAGCAGGTCGGAAGAATTCTGGAAACATGTGATGCGTCTAACTTGTTATATTAGCCAAAATCCTCTACTACTCAGTCCATGATGTTCGATGACCAGGATGCACAGCTGCAAAATGGTGCGCATGCACAGCTGCAAAATGGCGCGCATGCCAGTAAGCTTCTGGGACCCACAAGCATTTCTGTAGCTTTTTCTTCGAGGCTTTCGACGATAGATATTTCTAAGGAAAAAGCCGAAGTTGTTTCTGAGCCCATGGGAGCCTTCGTAGGAGTTTTCTTGCGGAGGTACCTAGAAATTTACCACGGAAGCATCCGTCTAGCGTCTCAGCCAAGTTTTTTTTTGAATAGGGGAAGGGTCTAGGTTTAGACCCACGGAAAGCACCCCAACTTTTTTAACTAAAGGCATTTCTTTCAGTGCATCTCTTTGGCGTAAAGAAGCTTTAGAATGATGTGTAGGTCTTGTGGTTGTTTTTCCATCACTTTAGGTTAAACCATGGCTACTTATTGAGCTTTCTCACCTTCTTTCTTTTCAATGTGCATTTTTCGCAACAATTGGTGTCGTTTGTTTGTTGCATTGTTTTCATTTTATTATTCTTATATTCCCTTTTCTTTAGTGCACACTTTTTGTAGCAACAATTATTAGCTCTTCATTGCACATTCCTTTAATTTTTCTATTCTTGTGTTCCCTCTCTTTAGTGCGCACTTCTTGCAACATATGTTGCTAGCTTTTCATTGCATTCTTTCATTTTGGTGTTCTTGTGTTCCTTCTTTTCAATGCGCACATTTGGTAGCGGATGTTGTCCACTTCTCATTGCATTCTTTACATTTTGTTGTTCTTGATTTCTTCTTTTCAAAGCGCATTTCACGCATCTTTTGATGTTTGCTCTTCATTGCATTCTTTTCAATGATTAGTTTTTCTTCTTCTATGGCTACACTTATATTTCAACGCAATTTAATCTTGCAGGCTTCTATGAGCATTCCCTCTCCTTCAACTTGCTTTTTTTTAGTTTTTTTTCATTCATATCTTGTTTTAGTTTCTTTTATTGTTCGTTGTTTGATTTGTGCAAGTGTTTTTCTATTTGTCTTTGTGATGATTTTTTTCCTATATTTCTTTTGTTTACCATTAGTGTTAGGGCATCATGGCGTCTCCCATAACACAATTGTTTTTGCATCTTTCATCATGCTTGATGTTTACACCTATTTTTATCCTTTCTTTTTCTCCCTACTTGCATTTCCACTTCTTTTCCAAGTTTCTTTCCTCATTTTGAAAATTTTCTTACTATTTCATGTCTATAAGTTTTTTGGCTATATTTTTCTTTTGCAAATCTTTTTATGTAGGTTCTTTTGCTTATAATTTTCAACTTCATCTTTCATCTTCAAAGAATGTAATGTATATATGTTCATTTTCTGATTTTTTCCCTTTTGTGTTTTTTTTTTAAAAATTATTTTTATAATGTTTACTACTGATGAAACATTTAGGAAAAAGTTATGCAGTGAAAGCTCTACAAGAAAATATAATCTTGACATTTTGAAGGAGATCACGCCTTCATCTTCTTATGTATCTAGTGAATTTTTTGACATGCGTAAATATGGTTTTTGTCCTACTATACCTTTTATTACGCCATCAATGACTACTAATGTTCTTGATGAGTTGTTATGGTCCATTGATGGAAATGGCATTTATGTGTAATGCACTCAAATTCATGAATATGTTATTACCTTCTCTATTGATAAACCTCCTATTGATTTCATTTAGTTGCATCTAATATTGATAAACATCCTCTTCATTCTATTGTATTACATCCTAAAACAATTAGTGATTCTTGTGGGCATTTTTTCAACCCTTACATCAGTTTGCATTTGGAAGACAAGTTTGATTTCTTTCCCAATGTCTCCACATCTCCATCTATTCTTGATCCTTGTAATGGGGTTTCTATTTTTATACCTTTTCCTATGCCTCCTCTTATATTTGATCAAGGTTTTCATTTCAATCTTGATGTTATTGCTTTTGCATCTTCATATTTTATTCAAGTTAATGCGCCTTTAGGAAATGAGGTTGCTAAAAGGACTAATCATGAATCTCTTGTTAAGGAGCCAATTCCAAATTTTCAATTTCTTAAAACTAATTATAAGGAGTTGGAAAATGTTGACAAGGGAGGTTTAAGAGTGAGCAAGTATGTCAAGCTTTGGGCAATGAATGTGTTCAATGAATGGAGATTGTTTCATGGTTTTGACACAACAAAATCTATTACTGATATGTTTGGAAATGAAGGTTTGATCACAAACCATTGGATAGGCTATCATCTTTTGTTTTGCAACTTGCAAAAAAAGATGGCAACTTATATCTTCCAACTAGGTACAATTCTTTACTATTTCTTGAATGCATTTATGATTGGGGTTTTCATTCATCATGTCTTTTTCTTCTTTCTATCTTGTTTATGCTTCTACAGGTTATGTGTTTCTTTTTGTTATTAGGTTTAGGGTTTATGTTAAATTTTAGGTCTAAGGTTTTAAATTTGGGGTTTATGTTTGGGTTTTAGGTTTTTATTTATCCTTTTTGGTTTTAGGTTTAAGGTTTTTGTTTAGGTTTTAGGCCATTTTTATCTTTTTAAATTGGTTTGTGCTTCTGCAGGTTTGAACTTCTATTGTGTTTCTTGATTTTTTTTATTTTTTTTGCAGCATTCAAGTTTTAATGATACATGGTATTGGAAGACTTATTAGGTAGATGTAGGAGTAACAAATTGTGGAATTGGGTAAAGCACCTGTAATTCCCTTTAACATATTCACAAATGTAAAGCATTGACATCAGGTGAAAGTTGTTGGAAATTAAATAGCTCTTCAAACATCAACAATTAGTCTTGGCAAATCAATTAAAAAATTTGACATTCTATTCATTGAAAAAGAACAGAAGATTGTAAGGAATATTTTTTGTCACTTTATGTAAGTATATTAGTTATACTAAATAAAGCATCATGGTTGGGGTCTTGTCCTAGCACATTGTAGTAGATACCATGTAAATACAACAACTTGGACAACATCATTTTATTATCACACCATGGAATGAGAAAAGAAAATCAATTTGTAGAAAAAGGAAGTTTTTATTATTCACCACCTCCAAAACACACAAGAATGTGGGTTTCTATTAAAAATCCTCATTTACAAAAGTATCAACAACAACCCCCAGACATTATTGTTTTCTCCCTTTTATAGTCCAACTAATAGTTTTAACCCTTTAATTGTTCTTGGCATTTCAACTTTGGTAAGTTGATTTGTACTATTCATTATGTCACATCTTGATTTGTCTACATATTTACTTATTTGTCAAATCATTTTGTAGTTTGTCAAATCGATTTACAGTAATGCTTAGTCTTGTCAAATCACTTTGTATATTACATACCAATTAGCACTACTAGAAATTTTAGGTTTTACAATTGTCGTTTACAATTAAAATTCAGTTGCATGCTACACATGCAACTACAAATTGGTGTAGTTGCCTAAAACAAGTTACACAAGACAATTAGTTGCATGTGACACTACGTATGCAACATGTATAGACGGTGCTATTATACATGTTCATCCATACATATTAATCCAAATTAGTTGCACCTTATGTGCAACTCTCCTTGCAACTATAATGTAACTAATAAAAATATGACATGTGTTTAAAAATTGGACAACTAGCTTGTGGACACGTGTCTTAATGCCGATTTGTTTCGCCACTGTCAATGATCTCACATGTGGTGCCACCAGTTCATAAATCGCTTTCTAATTATTGGTTTCTATCCACTTTATTTCCATCCATGTGGTTGTATCCTTGTGTTCCTTTTGAGTCGCCATTTCTTCTATTACTTCTTTTCCTTTCATGGGTAATTTCCGAATGGGAGTTGTCTCATCATCTTTAAGCTTGTCTATTGCTTCCGTTTCTTTCTCATGTTCTTCTTCATTATTTAGTTCTTCCTCCTCAATTTGACTTCTAGCTCCTGGATTATGACATACGTTGCATCAAAAGCTTTGACATAACCTTTAAATTGGTTGAAATGCCATCATTTCATTTCAGCCTGTCTTTCCTCTAATGTTGTTTTCACATTAAGCTCCATCTACACTACCAACTATTCATAGAGAAGAGCCTTAGTTTGGTTCTTCATAGCAATTTTTTCCCAATCTATGAGTTTCCCTAAGGTTTTGTGAATTAATTCCAAACTTTGCAACTTCACATCCTTAGCGTGCAATTCCTTATTGAATTTTTGTTCTTTCACATGAACTTTTCCCCATAGTATAAGATCTTTTAAGGTCACTTCACTATTTCTTTGAGATCCTTGTTTGTTTTGTCCTTCGCGTTAACTATCTCCTGGAGCATTTCAATTTCCTTATAAAGCTTCTATCTTTCTTCTCTAAAATTCCAAAGTTCTTGATTATGATATGCAATCTTAGTATCTGCTTTTGTTATGATTTCCAATCAAACTTCCTTCATCCTCTACTTTTTTGCTTTTATTAGTCCTTTTGAATCTTCAACTGCTTTATGCATTTCTTCATAATGTTTGTTCATTTCCACAATCTTATGCTACAATTTCAAATTTTTCTTCTTTATTGCCTTCAATGACCCTTTTTATCTTCTAATAGATTCTACTTTGTTGCAAATTGACTTCAGCCTAAGCATGTCAATCTTTTATTTCCTTTTTAAACTCTTCGATTTGTTTCTTCATTTTTTTGTTCACCTCCAATTGTTGGGTATACCTCTTTTGTTGTTGGATTTCCCAATCTCGGGTTGTTTTTATTGTTACCAAAAATTAATTTGCAATATCTTCCCATTATTTTCCTACTCTTGACATTGCAATAGCAATAGCTAAGGACAATTGAAACTTAGCAACTTGACTTGGTTTGTCAATTTCCTTCTCTTCCATCACGCTATAAATCGCTTTATTTTTTTCTATTTCTTTTTCTAGTTATTTTGCTTGTCGCACCCCTAGCCTTGGGCTTGCAACCAAGGCAAAAGCTTGCAAAGTTGTGGGCAAAGAGGGAAGCTCAGGAGTGAAAGAAAGTGTGAGGGAATGAACCCTCACACTCCCAAAAGAGCTTCCACTTTGGGAGTTGGAGTCCCGATGGATTCCCGAATGTGTAGAGAGCGATTGCAAGGGTCAAAACCCAAAGGCTCAAGGAGTTCTTTATATCATTGGAAAGCTCTTGATGAGGGCTACAACTTTGTTTCAAACCTCGTCTCCATCAGAGGTCTACACACAAAGTTATGGGGCCCCAAAGTTGCGGGAATCCCAACTTTGGCAATTTCGAAACTCCCACTTGGGAGTCCCGGGACAAAATGCCATTTGGATGTGGGCCTCATGGAGAGGCACAGTATATACTATAAGGGGGAAGGTGGCGGCTTCCCCCAAGTGCGGGCCGTGGTGAGTGTTGTGAGTCCGAGTTTGCTCGTGGTTCATCCTAACACCAAAAGTGTACAAATTATGCACTAACCACCTTATGTTGGTTTTGTGCAGGCCCGTGTGAGTAGTTGATGCTTGTCACTCATCCTAGTCCCATCCCGGAGCTCCAACATGCCCCTCTACCCCTCAAAGTGCTACAAGCCAGGGAGTGTGCCCCGACTCCTTGTTTTTCCGATGTCTTCAGTTTGGACTCACATTTGAGTCCATTAAGGAGCTTGGGAGTGTGTCATTGCTCTTATAACAACCACTTCCTCTTCGGTTTGCTCCTTATTGGTATTCACTTGTATTACTGGAATACTTTCTTCTATTCTCTCAACTACAAAATACATGTTATAACTTCGAGAGAGTTTACTTGTACTTCCATTGTTTCTTTTGACACTTCTTCCTAAAAAAATCCCTGGATTTGCCACCCCTTTGTTAGCATTGTTGCCTTCTTTAATAGCTTCAATTTCCAACTCTAATGACATTGATTTTTCTTGTTTGTTAATAGAAGGATTTTCGGTATCCCCCTCTTACATTGGAAATACCCCTAACTGCTTTGCATGGGTTGGTTTGCTCATTCTACTACTCCTTTTTTACTTTGGTTCAGGCATTATGACATGCACATCTACAACAAACCTACCATCACTAAACTAAAATTGTCTTCTTGTTGTCACATGTCTCTCTAGATTTTTAACAAAATGATCCAAATGGTATGTTCCTATGATGGTAAGGCCTGGTCCAATTAAGGTATTTCATGGTCTACTTACCTTCCTCTGCACAACCAAAATCCCATATTGTAGCTTTTGTGCAAATCACAATGTAAATTCACTTCCCCTTCCTCCATAGCTTGGATAACATTAACAAGTGCTCCAAGGGCATATTTATTTCCCTATCTAAGAGTGAGAATCTTTGTCAAGGCTTCAAGTCTCATGACCTTTAGTGGTCTATTGGCTTTGTAAATCAAATAGCCAAAACAAGGGGTGTAATGTTCTTCTTCTTCTTTTACAAAATACTCGGCTATGGTTGTGTTATAACCTTCCTTTCCTCTTGCTATAATTCCAATAGAAAGCAACTTGAAAACCTTAGCAATGCATTCAATGGTCAAACCGACTTCTTTACCTCTCGATGTTGTGGCCTCCTCTATGATTCGTAATTGCAAATCATCTTTGTAATCATAGGCAAATCAACATGTGTACAATCGAACTTGTGCATATGAATGAGCCTTGCTTTCTCCCCCCAGTGCACTTCCCGCTTCTCCATCGCCCATATCATGTTGTGCATGCAACCAACGAAATTAATCATCTCAAGATCTTTCAGCTCAATCGGCTTCTCCAACTCCTTTATCTATCAACATTTTGAAATAACAAGAGTGTTAGCCTTCTCAAGAGTTCACTTCATCTCAACAATATGTGTCTTAAACAAATTATATTCCATGTTCCAAAAGACTACAAACAAGTGCTGATATGGTGGTTTTATACGTTCTCAATACAAACCAACAAAGAAAAACTCTAACCCAGTCTACAACACTTTATTCTCTAACTTATATTGTTCCTCTTCTGAATACTAATGCAATTTTCCTATCCCTCAGGCTTTCAAAAACTCCACTTTTAGATGACTCTTTTATAGTTCATAATCACAATATGTTCACTTTTCTTCCTGAAACACTCTGAAACTTTCTTTTGGTATAACGACTTCTCAACTTTAAAGCTTTTCTCTTCTCTCTTTCAAAATCAATTCTGAATGATACAAAATGTAAAAATCATCAACATCAAAATCTCAAATTCATCATGTATAAACTCTTTACCTTTATTTTTTTCACTAATTTCATAATAGACATGATAGTCGTTTACAACTGTTATTTACAATGCATGCCTTCATCTTGCATATTTATGTACAAATTGTTTTCCACCCAAACTTCCTCCCCATAGTGTATTATGATGTTTGACTATTTTTAGACTCCTTACTTCTCTTTCACGCTCTTCTCTTGCCTTAAAATTCCACTTTGCAACACAATTATTATTTCTTTCTAAAAAATCCTTTCAGAAGCTATATGTTGCAACCCTAGCCTTGGGCTCACGACCAAAGCAAGGACTTGCAAAGGTGTGGGCCAAAAGTGAACCCAGGAATCACATTTCATGTTCCCAAAAAGTGCAAGAGAGTGTGAGGGAATGAACTGCCACACTCCCAAATGAACCCCCACTTTAGGAAGTTGGAGTCCCAATGGACTTCCAAATCTTTAGAAGGCAATTGCAGTGGTCAAAACTCATTGGATTAAGATATTCCTTATATCATTGGAAAGATCTTGGAACATAAATATTTTAAATGGGATCACATCACCCATTTGAACACTTAAAACACAAGTTATGGCCAAAAAAGGGGCCGGGAGTCAAATTAACAGTTTGACTCCCAACCACTAAAAGTTAGGAATCGCCCAGATTTCCTTACGTGCAGGTGGTGTGCCACATACCAATGGAAAGCTCTCAATAAGGGCTATAACTTTGATTTAGACCTCATCTCAATCAAAGTTCTGGAAGCAAAGTTATGGGCCCCCAAAGTTGCAAGAATCCTAACTTTAGGAATTCAGGACTCCCACTTGGGAGTCCTGAGGCAAAATGCCATTTGGATGTTGGCCCATGGCCAGGCACAAATTATACTATAAGGGGAAGGTGGTGGCTTCCCCCAAGTCCGGGCTGTGATGAGTCTTGTGAGTTCATGTTTGCCCGTGGCTCGTTCGTGCACCAAAGTGCTCCAACTACACACCAACCAACTTGTTTGGTTTGTGCAAGTCCGTGTGAGTGATTGAAGTGCTTGTCAATCTTCCTAGTCCCATCCTGGAACTCCAACATGCCCCTCTACCCCCAAAGTGTTGTGAGCCAAGGAGCATGCCCCAATTCCTTCTCCTTCCGTTATCTTCACTTTTAGAATCGTAATTGAGTCCATCAAGGAGCTTGGGGGTGCGTCACTATACCTGTGTTTTATAAGCCATAGTTTTTATCTCTTTTTAAGTTCCAATAGATGTGCTAAAAGCCATAGGGGTGGTTGCTCATTTATTAGCATTGTGAGTAGTTCACCATTTAAGTGTTTTTCCTCACTTTTCTTTTTTACAACAACCATATTTCCTTGATATTTTCTTCCCACACTTATAGTAATAATGGTTGTTAGCACATATTTATGAGGATATAGTTGTTTAGTAGTTTTTGATTTGTTGTAACGCATTTTTCTTGAATTTATCTTACATTTTCTTGGCATTTTCCCCTTAAATCTTGGCTCACCACTTAGCAGCCATTTGATTTCATCAGTATAATCATTATTGGTGCATAAAAATGAGCTAGGTTTGTTTGGTCTTGGTTTAGAGTCTGTCCAAGGCAATCCTTTAGGTTTGGCATTGTGATAAAAATCCCATCTCGACTTGGATTTCTTTCGTACAATAATTACATTTGTCATAACAATTATTGGTGTGTCATTATGTCGATATTCTTTAATTTGTTAATATTAACTTTCTCCATATCATCTTAAGGTGGACAATTTGACTATGTTATTATTGAAAAAAATTTGCATTTTATAAAGACCTTTCCACAGCAACCTAAATTTTTCGCCTTTTATTATAGCTTTAGGCATCCATAATACCAATTCTCTTTCTTTAAAACTTTTCATCTTGCCTTTATCATCTTGTTGGTATTCCCGTAATAATTGAATGTGGTTCATATTTTCTCCAGCATGCCAACAATTTTCATCTAATTTTACTAATTCCTCCATTCTTACTCAAATTTCCAATTGAATATCATCTTTTGGTACATTTTGAATTTTATGATTACCATAAATTCTATTGGCATAACGGGTTGAGTGCCATAAACCAATTCAAATAGTGTTGCTTGAGTTGTTACTTTGTAAGTAGTTCAATATGCGCACAGAGCTGTAAATAGCATGACATCCTAATCATTTCGGTTTGCATTTACCATTTTGGCAACTAATCTTCCTAAAGTCTTGTTTGTGGACTCAACTTGACCATTTCCTTGTGGATAGTAGGTAGTTGATTTATGGTGTGTGATTATAAATTCTTGAATTAATATTTCAATTGTCCTATTAGTAAAATAAGTGCCTTGATCATTCACTAAATGAGTAGGACATCCAAAACGAGTAATAATATTTTCATGAATAAACTTGGCAATGCTTTGAGTAATATTGGCTCTTAATGCTTTGGCTTCTACCCATTTAGTTATATAATCTATGGCCACCAAAATGCATTGATTTTCAATAGATTTTGTAGCCAGTTTATTGGTCCCATGAAGTTAAGACCCCATTTCATAAATGGTTCAAATGCCATAACAGGTTAAAGTGGCCTTTTACTGCTTTGCCACATTGGTGTAAGTTGTTGACAAATATCACATGTTTGACACATCCTGACAACATCTTTATTTAATGTTGGCCAACAATAGCCAAATGCTAATACTTTTCTGACAATTGTATTAATGCTGAAATGTCTTCCAATAAGTCCTTCATGGAAATCGATTGATACTTTAGCTGCTTCTTCAAATGTTAAACATTGTCATAATATACTATTTGGTCCTAATTTATACAATTGCCCTTCATACAAACTATAAGGTTTAGATTTAATAGCAATGCGACTCATCTCTTCTTTTGGTATGTCATCCTCAAAATATCCTTTCTGGAGATATTTTATTATTGGTGCATACTAATTGATTTATACAACAAACAAAGCTATATCCAATAATTGATCTTCTACTCCTATAGTTGATTCACCATAACCAATTTGAGATAAATGGTCTGGTACAAAGTGGACTTGACCTAGTTTATAAACCACTTTAAAATCAAATTCTTGTAGAAGTAAAACTTGGCCTATTACCACTGGTTTATTGACCAAATACAATAGTGCTTGAAGATCAACATAAAACACAAAGTTGTTGCCAAGCAAACAATGCCTAAATTTCTTTACATCATAAATCATTACCAATGTTTCCTTCTCCATTGTAATGTAACTTTTCTTAGCACTGTTCACTAATCTACTAGCATAATAAATTGGTTTGTCAATGGTGTTATCCAAATTTTGTCCTAACATTACTCCTAGAGAAAGATTTGAAGCATTGGTATGTACATGGAATTCAAAATTCTAGTTAGGTACATTTAAAACTAGCAAACATGTCATTGATGCTTTCATCCATTCCCATGATTTGGCACAAGCATCCATCCATTTGAATTTTTCGTTTTTCTTCAATAATTTACACATTGTTGTTGTTTTACTAGCAAAATCTTGAAAATAATGTCAATAGAAACTTGTCACTCCCAAAAATTGTTTAATTTCTATTGGGTTGGTAGGTATTGGCATATCGGTAATTGTTGTAATATGCCTTGGATCTACCAATAAACCATCATGACACACTATGTGTCCAAGTAATACTCCTGAATTTACACAGAATGCACATTTTTTAGGGTTGAGGCTAATTCCATTTAGCCTACATTCTTTTAAGCATTATTTGTAATTGTTCCAAATGATCTTTTTTATCTCCATAGACACTAAAATCATCCAAAAATACTTGCATGAATTTATTTAAATAAGGTTTAAATGTCTTGATTACTACTTTTTGCAAGGTAGTAGGGGCATTACATAACCTAAAATGCATAACATTATATGCATATGCATCTCATTTCGAAATGAAAGCTGGTTTTTCCTTATCTTCTTTAGCCATTTTAACTTGGTATAGCTAACCATCCATAAAAGAGTACATTTCATGTCTAGCCACAAAATTTAGAATTAAATCTAAGAAGGGTAATGGAAATAGATCCTTCTTGGTTTGAGCATTTAACTTGCTACACATATTTGCAATTTTCCATTTTTCTTAGGAACAATAACTAAAGGAGATAACCATTTTGTAGTCTCAATAGGATAGATAAATCCAACATCAAGTAATTTATCTAAATTTTCCTTCATTTTTAATGCATAATTCGGGTTCATTCTATATTGTTTATGTTTAATTAGTTGGGCATCTGCCATAAGTTGAATTTTGTGTTCACAAATCTCTCTAGATTTTATTTTCAATTCTTTATAACTCCATGCAAAAACATCTTTATAATTAGTTAACAAGTTCTTCACTTGTAATTGAAATGTAGTGGGTAAAATCACACTGACTAAAACATCTCAGGTTTCCACTCGAGTTCCTAAATTCAATTTTACAAGCTCTCTTGTTGTTACAATCCAACCAACAATTTTTTGATCTTTGATCGTTATGTCTACAGTTTCATCAAATATTAATGTCTCTCTTGGTTCATGTTTGTAAAAAATGTAAAGGATGATCATTTTTATCCTCCGTCTACATCATACCATAATTGATCTTGGCTAAGAAGTGTAGTTCTTTTGGTACCACTTCTCCTATAAGCCATAGCTTCGGTACTACTTTGTATAATTGCTCTTCCTCTTGTTCAAAGAATCCTTCACTAAAAGAAAAATTGGTTTTTTTGACTTGTCCAATGCAACTATTTTTGTGCAAGGCAACTAATTTTTGTCGAACGCAACAAAAACACTAGTTGCCTTGGACAAAAATAGTCACAAAAGTTGGTTACAAAACCCCATTTTTCTTTTAATGAACTTCTTCCCAATCAAATTCATTATCCAAATTCTTGGGTCATTGTGATGACTTAATATTCACATGTTGAATTGTACTAAATGTCATTGTTCTATTTTTTGAAAGGTATTGTCACCCTAGTTATGATGAGCCTTTGCTTGTTTTAACTATGGCCTTCCAAGAAGCATAGAGTATGCTTCAACTCCATTTTCCATCTTCAATATAGTAATTGAAATTTTGTATACATAACCTACTAGATCAATCTTCAAATTTTGAATTAACCCCATAGGCTGAACTTTCCATTGAGCAGCCATGCATACTACACATGAAGCTAGTTGAGGCTTCCTCAACCCAAGTTTATTTCTTAAACTCTTTGAGATAATGTTTACATCAAAATTCTCCATCCAGCAACACATCTCTAATTTCAAACTTGCCAACTCAAACTTGAACTACTAATATAGCCTCATCAAAATATTCAGCCTTTATTGTGCTAAATTTAGACACATCCGTCACTTGATTTGTTTTCATCTTCATCAAAGACTTCTCCATCATCTTCATTAGATGTGGAAAAATTTTAAGAAGTTATCCCAATTTTATTTCTAATTTCAAAGTCATCATCATTTCAAATAATACATCATCACCTTCTAACAAACTATTATCTTCAACTTTATTTGTTGTTGTGCCTTTTCATGTCATATCCACATACATATATGAATTCTCATCATATCGACTTCCTTAGTCAATTGGCCATCTCCACTCACGTCGACTCCATTCTCGACTTGACACTCCTTGTCATGTCCATTGGCCATGTCAATATGCCAGAATCTATTATGTTGACTTGTCTTCTATATTAGTTGACTTTTCAACCTTTGTTGGTTTGTCACTGTTTATTATTTTTTCTTCATTATTACTCATAACACTTGGCAAATCGACTTCAAAATAAGTCATTTCCAAAGGTAATTCTTCTTCCAATCCCTTTGACTGATACTTGTTCAACTCTAGATCGACATATTTCCACATCTCCAGTGGTTGGTCTTCAAACTTTTGAAGCCTTTGCAGTTCCCTAACTACATCTTGATGAACCAATTTCTCTTTCTCCCATTTGGTTTGTTGTCTTCTTATAGGACTCACTTCCCTCCCTTGACGTTTTTCTTCTTTTGGCATCCTAGCCTTTTAACCCTTAATGGTCACAAATACATCCAATACTAATTGGTTTTAATAAACCATAGCTACATTAACTCCCACCTTTGGTGTGGAGTTCTTAGCTTCATCCTCTAGAATTTTCTTCCACATAAACAATCCTTTTTTACATGTCCTTCCTTACGGCAACAAAAACACCTCATGTCATTTTGCTAAAATCCATTATTTTGGTTACATTTCCGTTGGTTAAACCGATTATTCTAATACTGCTAATTATTTCAATTGCCTTGCCAATTTTGATTAATTGGCCTTGAATTATATGACTAATTTCCATATTCCTTTTTGTTATTAGATATTTCATACTTTCGTTGTTTATTCTTTTGAATTATAGGTGCTTTGGCTTGCACCACATGCACTCGTACAATCTCTTTGGTTGGACATCTTCCACCCACCAGTTCGCTGGGACATTGATCAATATTATGATTATCATTTTTACAAATTTGACAAAATTTTATCAATAGCTTCCATTCCTTTGTAAAATGTCCTTCATTATAACAATTCTAATAGTATACACCTCTTCTATATGTGTCAAACCAAACTTTTGCTCCTTTTCTTTTTGGTTTAACTTTTTTATCATCCTCTAATTCATCAAATTCATCACTATTGGACTCTTGACGATATCTCGCCATATTTCTTCTCCTTATTAGCATTTCTTCTTCTACAACTATTGTCGATTCTACCACTTCAACTTCTTCGTGGCACACCAATAATTGTCATCTTCACTTTAGTTTTCAATCCTTTTCTTAAAGTTTATTTGAAGTAGATATCATTGGGTCATTGTGGAATTACTGCACATAATCTTATAAATCTATCATAATAGATCTGTTGATTCATATTTTTTTTGTTTTGCATAATGCAAAACAACAACTACTTGCCCTTCATTTCAAACTTCATTAAATCTTGATATAAAAGCTCATTCTAATTCATCCCAAGTTGTTGCTAGTCGAGCTATCTCAAAACTTGGCAAACCAATCATCAACTTTTCCTCTCAACAAATTTGGAAAATATTGCAACTTATGGTCAAGAGTATTCTCTCCAATTGTAACACATACTTTGGTAAATTGTCAAAGGTGAGTCATTGGATCATCATTATCATGGTATTTGAATACATAACACATTTGCAGCTAGCAAAGCCGTAATAGGTGGAACAAACATAGTCATTGTAATAATCGGTGTAATCACTATTGTTTTTTTAGTTGGAGAATAAATCAATTTGGCTAAAAATACTTGTTGGTCAAATAAACCCAATAAATTATGATCAGCTGTATTTCTATTGTTATTGTTTTTACCAACTTATGGGGTTCATTTGCCGCTTCTTCTTTTTTTCGGAAGGATGGCTCATCCTTTTTCAATAATCCATTCAAGAATTCCAAATGTTGGAACAATCGATAATGGTGTTATTAAATTTAGATTTTTTTCAATATGTACATGTTCTTCATCTTTTATATTCGATGAACTAAATTGAATAATATGTCTAGTTCCTTCACTTGAGGTTTGCGATACTTCTTCAATTTCTACCACAATAGCTTATGTTGTTGTCACCACATCTTCATTTCGTAATGATGCAAGTACTTGATAATTAATTGGCGGGTTAAAATAATCACTCAATCTTTTCCACAATTTTAGAGTTTTAATTAGTTAAGATGAAATAGTCACTTCTTTAGCTTCTTCATGGTTTTGTTGTCTCTAATTTCGTAATCTATCATGTTCTTCCCGTTCTTTCTTTTTATCCATCAGAGATTCAATACAACATTTTCCATATATCTACTATAAATATTACATTCATTCACAATTTTTCATAAGGATTTGGTAACAAAAATTTATTTTCGTCAATTCTCTCAAAATGATACTCTTCATTACTTCTCAATCTAATGGTATATTCAAACCCTGGAACTCTAGATGTCCAAAACATATCACAAGACATCCATTTTTCTACTAACACATTAATGTTGGGCTTAGTATATTCATGCTTATTTTGAAATACTACTTTGTAGAGTGTTCCAACAATTTTGTCAATTTCTGCCAATGTCAGCAAACAAACCAAGACTAGCAACAATCTTTTGTATTTTGTTAGTTTTGTAGAGTCAATAATGAATGTGCAAAGTTGTATACACTAGACTTTAGTACCTCCATGTATTTTTCTTAAGATTAATTCTTGTATGTTTTCTAGCATACTTTTAAACTTGTCAACAAAACAATTCCATTTATCAAGTTCTAGTGTGTTTTTGGGTGTATGCAAATAGTCCACAAAAGACCATCCAGAGTTACTATGTTGTCACAATCTCTCTTTACCTTCTTCTATCGTTAAAATTTCCTTTAACCACTCATTCTTTCTTTTAATTACAAACATATTCCACCAACTTTCATACCATCCTTGATAGACATTGTTATAGTAATCAAAGAAAATAACAAATTTTGCCATGTCTTGTTCATAATGTGAACAAATTTGAATATGTAATAACTAATTTAGCCCCCAATGCAAGCATTTTTTTAATTTTTTCATCTTTCTTTTCCACTCTGTGTGCTCCCATTACTTTTGCATATCCACATGGTGAAACCTATAATAGTACATGAAATAAACAAAATCTTAAATCTATTTCATCTACTTCAACTTTTTCTTCCTCTCTTTCCATTAATTTCTTAGAAAATCATGATGATAAGATTGCACTCCCCAGCATGATTGCCATATGTAAGGAATTGTTTTGTCATTTTTCTATAAGTATATTAATTATATTAAATAAATTATCATGGTTGGGGTCTTGTCCTATCACATTGTAGTAGATACCATGTAAATACAACAACTTGGACAACAACATTTTATCATCACACCATGGAATGAGAGAAGAAAACTAGTCTATAGAAAAAGGAAAGTTTTATTATTCACCACCTCCAAAATACACAAGAATGTGGGTTTCTATTAAAAATCCTCACTCACAAAAGTATCAAGAATAACCACTAGACATTATTGTTTTCTCCCTTTTATATACTAATTGATAGTTCTAACCGTCTAATTACTCTTGACATTTTGACTTTGGTAATTCAATTTGTACTAGTCACTATGTCACTACATCTCAATTTGTCTACATACTTATTGTTTTGTCAAGTTGATTTACATAATGCCTAGTGTTGTCAAATCACTTTGTCTATTACATACTAATTTGTTAAATAAGAAATTTGCTTTTCCTAACAAGGATGTTGGCATAAGTGATGTGTAAACCTACATCTCCTTGTGGTCTGAACCTCATATTTGGGAACTTTTGCACGAGGAATGTTTTCATCGTGGGGTGATTTGAATTTTGTAATGTTGATTTTGATGAATTTAGTTTGATTTCACTACCTACTAGTGTTGTTCTAAGGTTTTGTTGAGGTGTTTCAAAGAACTAGCAAATTGACATCACCTATTGTTCTATCGATCAATTTAAGCCTACTATTGACTACCCAAATGCCAATGTTATTGTGACTTCCAAGAAACTTGCCGCTAATGTCCTACTTCCTAGCTTGTTGATAAGCTTGGACCACATTCACTATTCTTGCAGTTTAAACCTAAATGGAGGTTTTACGATGTCTGGTTCACTACTACTCCAATTGGTTGGAACTAGTTACATTATGGACAAACTCATTGGTGATTTTCCAAATTTGATAAATATAATACTTTTTAATAAAACTAGCCAGGGTGTTGGAATCACCTAGATGGAAGAATCACTTTTGCCTCACAAATATGGGATGGAAATAACTGGTCATTGAGATTCAATTTCATATGGAAAATAAATTTTTAATTTTTATTTTCCTAATTTTGTTTTCATTTGTTTTTTTATTTATTTATGTTATCTTCGTTTTATGTTTTGTTGTTTGTTGTGTGTGAAGGTATAACCAAATAGATAAACATCTCTAAAATCAGGCCATGCAACATATTATTACCAAAGAGTTGAGATATGGTCAACTATTATGCTATGAAGAAGCATTTTTGGAAGAGATTGTTACCTATGAAAAAACAAAGGTAAGTAATTGCATTTTATTTTTGAAGTTGTGTGTTTTATTGACAACTAATTTTTGTATCTCATTTTGTTGAAAGTTGCATGCAAATATCAAAACTATTTACAACAATTCCAAATTCCATTATAAATTGTTTTGAAGCTAATGCAAAAGGACCTGAAGATGCATATTAGGTTCTTTTTCCAAAGCCATTTTAGGGTTTCTAGTAATGTGTGTCATATTTGGCTTTAAAGTATTGTGAGTTTTTTTTTTGCATTGTTAAGGTTTTTTTGAAATGCAAGTTCATTACTATGTTAAAGAAGACACACTTGTTGATGGAGCTAGTGATATTGGCTTTGTGATTGTTTTTGTTGTTGCAAAAATTGATTGTCATTTTATGAATGATGGCCTTTTTGTTGTTGTGTTGACTTTTAGAATTGTTGGTGGTTTTTCTTGTGTCATTATTTCTACAACTTCTCCTTCTATGAATACCATGAACAATGTGTCACCTACTGTCACTTATGTAGAGGAAGAAAATGGCTTTGTACAAGTACCAAATACTAGTGGATCCATAATTGATCTTGAAGACACATTCTAGAACATGTTTAAAAAGTAATTGCCCAAGTACAAAAATAGGCTAGATGCCATCTTTCTGTGGCCACCACTTCATATTGTCAACGTTAACACACCATTTGGCCATGTTTTTAACAACCATCAAAATTGTCTTATTAACATCACTTCGTTGTTGATCCAAAATCAATTTTTGCTTTAAAATTATGAGGCATTATTGATAGTTCCTACCCAGTTCTTGATTTCTAGCTTTCCAATAACATCCTCATTGTGTAATCTTTTTGCAATTTTTTTGTTGTTGTTGGCAATAGATGGATAGTGGTCAAACACTTTATTGATACAAATTGTTGTTTCAACAATAATCTCCTTACTATAACACATGCACAATTTGGAAGATTTTAGGGGAAAAATGTGGAGAGGATGACCGTTGGGATTGGGTATGTTTTTATTTTGGAGTTTTGTGTTGATTGTTGAATTTCAATAGTTGATTGTTTTTGAGTTTTCAAAGTTTTTAAATATTTGGAGTTTTGAGTTTCTATGGTTTTTAAGTTTTTAGAGTTTTTGTATTTGGAATTTTGTTGTTATGAGTTATGTAGTTTTTGTTTTTTCATGTTTTATTGAGTTGTGATTAATGAATTTGGGAACTTGATTTTTGGAGTTTTTGAGTTGTGTTGTTTTATGATTAATGAGTTTGGGATTTTGCAATCATTAATAAAAAGCTTGTCATTTACAACAAGTCACTATGCAATTGGCATGCAACTAGTTGTCATTTACAACTATTGGTCATGTTTACAATTACAAATTTGGTATTGTATAATTTTTGGGCCATATGGTTGTGTGTGCAATAATGTCCAACTAAATGTGTACAACATGGACATGTATCATAAAAATAATGGCCTAAACTAATACATATTTAAATTAGTATACTTGATATATTTACATAACTATGTATAATAGTATTATGTACATGTAGTAGTAAGGTTAAACCCATGCTAACTAAAGCTAGCCTAAATTAACCATGGCTAAATTAAATTGGGCTAGATTAATTATGGCTAAATTAAATGAAATGAAATTAAATTGAATTAAACTAACAATGGCTAAATTAAGCTAAATTAACCACATCTAAATTCAGTTAGGTTAAACTAACCATGGTTAAATTAAATTATATTAAACTAACAATAACTAAATTAAGTAAGGTTAAAATAATTATGGCTAAATTAAATTAAGCTAAATTAAACTACATTAAATTAACTATAAATAAATTAAATAACGCTAAACTAATTATGATAAAACTAAATTAAGATAAAATAATTATGGCTAAACTAAGTTAGGCTAAAATAAATTAGGTTAACTAATTATAGCTAAATTAAATTAGGCTAGATTAATTATGGTTAAATTAAATTAGGCCAAAATTAACCATTGTCAAATTAAGTTAGGTTAAAATAATTATGGCTAAATTAAATTAAGCTAAACTAAGTTAAACAAAATTATCCATGGCTAAATTAAGTTGAGTTAAACTAATTATGATTGAATTAAATTATGTTAAATTAAATTAGGCTAAATTAACCATGGTTTAAATATGTATTACAAGTTTTCAAATTTTATTTGTCAAATTTATTTAAATTTTTTTTTGAAATAGATCTTCTATTTTATTTTATTTGAATTTTTTTATAAAAATGTAAATTTGATTAAATAAAAAAATATTCAGAATTATTTAAATTTTTATTATAATTAGAATGATAATCAATAATACACACACATACATATATAATAAATAATATATATTTAAATTTTATTATTTATGTTAAAAAATTTATGGTAAATAAGCTACATTAGTTAACCTACAAGTACCCAAACATCATAAGTTAATTATTATTTTAAGTTAGGTAATATTATTAAAATATTATTTTCATTATAAATGATCATAATTATTAAAAATATCCTACAATCATCTTTGAAATCTAATAACAACATAACAACATACAAATAACTTTTTGGGTGTTTAAGAACCAACTTTTATAGTGTCCAATGGATTTTGTTTTTAGTTTTTGACCCCCTTTATTTTGGGGGGCCATAACTTTATCATTTTCTAATCTCTTTTCAACAATTCCTAATGTGTTAGATGCACCAAGAGGAGGACTTCAATTTTTGTTTGGACACTATAAGTAGCAAAACCATCCTTAAGTTGGTCTACCCTAATACAATAGTTGCATCTAATGTGCAACTAAGTTGGTTCATGAGGTTTGCAATGGAATTTTTCATCCCATATCTTTTAACTTCTAATCCAATTTTGGACAATATAACTAGGTGTAATAGCCTTGTACTAACTAAAGACCAAGTGCCATTGGAGATTAGTAAAAAGAAAAATTTGACTTCAATTAAATGGTTAAACCTAAAAATAAAATTGGATTATTCTAAACCTACCTATATGGCCTAAGCCTAACTACCTTTCAACCTACTTACATATTAATTAAAAAGTGACATTATCCACAAGCAAGTTGTCTAACTTTTTAACAAGTGTCATACTTTGATTAGTTGCACTGTAGTTGGAAGGAGAGTTGCACATAAGGTGCAACTACATTTGGATTGGTATGTATATATGAACATGTATATTAATACCATATATACATGTTGTATACTTAGTGTCGCATGCAATTGAATCTCATGTGTGACTTGTTTTAAACAATTACACAAATTTGGTGTTGCATGCAATTGAATTTTAGTTGCAAATGACAATTACAAAACCCAAAATTTCTACCAATGAATTGGGATGAGTGAAATCTAAATGCATGAACACTAAGGGTATTGATCCATGTAGTTCTACCTTGAAAAATGTACATAATGTATGTGTATTAAAGAAAAATCTCCTTAATTTGTATTGCATTTGTAAATTTTACCTTTTTCAAATTAAAAAATGATTTTTGAATTTTTTTCGTACATCCACCAACATTTGTTTAAACTCCATTGTTGGGTTTTTTAATTTGTAGAGTTTATAAATTTTATATTATATATATTTTATTTTTATTTAAAAAAATTAACACATGTTTCATCTATAATGAAAAGAAACTAAAAAGAAAAAATGGGAAAAAAAATAAAATGAAAAGACGAGGAAAAACTTCCAATGGGTGTAAATTATTGTGATAGCTTGGAGAATAACTTCCATGTGTCAAAAGTTTCTTTGCTAAGTTGTCCATAGTTTTGGATTTCTTATGGCAAGTAAGGGACCAAATAAACAAAGGAAAAAAAGTTGGAATGTTTTATGTTGTTCAAAAGCATCTTGTTTTGAAATGAGATCCTCACATAAATGAATTCTCTGAACAATAGAAAAAATGCATTTTAAACTACTCTACTATGCAAATTTGAGTTTTTTTACAACACCTTTCCAATATTAGAAGGTCAAGAAACATAATTCAAACTAATGTTGGGTGGTTCTCACTTTTTTTGGAAAATTGTTAGTTTCGGTGTTTTATGCCTCTATGTGAGAATGGGGTTAGTTATTGATTTTTTAAATAATAGGGGGCTTATGAAAATTGTCTTAGGTATCAAATTTTTTCCAAGGAAAAGAAATCTGAATCTCTAGCTTGGAAAATTATGTTTCTACATTATCTTTTTAATAAAATATTAGATTTTGAATATATTATCAGTACACTATAAATCCACAATTTTATAATTTTAAAAAACTCTTTCAAATTGTTCTAACTCCTTTTCTAGGTCTGCATCTATATATCCCAATAAATTCTAAAAGGTTAAAAGGGGATTTACAACCAATTTTATAATCATTGGGCCAATTTTTGTTCAAAAAAATTAATTTCTTTAAGTTTTATAATTGTAAATGACATCTTCTCAAATTAGTGAGGATTTTAGCCAAGGAAAAGATCCTTTTAGTCTCTATTTGAAAACCAATAATCCCTAAAATCTAACGAACAAAAAACCCAACTATGGGAAACATGGCTTCATGTTTCTCCCACCATCAAAGGAGACATTTGATCTCCTTCACATTCATCTAATAACGTCTAAAAACCAATAGTTCTCTTTTAACAAGCTCTTTTGTTGGCTCAATACTCCCTATTGTCATTTGAAAAATATCCAAACTATTGTCATCATCCACTTTCTAGTTAGCAAAACCATCAATGGATGCGATTGATAATAACATTTCATGAACATAGGATATAATGACATTGTATCATATTGTTCAACAACACTTGCTACTCCTTGATCACAACCAATGGAAGAAGACACTAAATGAAGACTTTTTAATTTTGGGTCCAACATTAGAACTAACACATTATGTGTTTTTCTTTCATTAAATCTTTTCAAGAAGGAAAGAAAGTTATCTAGAACTCCACAAACCTCTCTTCTAATGTTGGAAGCCAAACAAATTAACTCAAGTGCCACACCAAAATCCTCTTCCATTAGGGTTTGAAAAGATGATGTATTTTCTTGGTTTTTATCAATTTCAAGCTCATTGATGAAGGGCATCACTAAACAACTAATTTTACTTATATTGGTTTATAACACAAGCAATTACAATAAAGGAGAGACAATCAACAACAATTTGACAAATTTGCCATGTCAAAGGAGGTGCAACTGTGGTTGTCATCCTCATTGAACTTTGCTTACTATAACAAAACATTATAGCATCTTTGAACTTTAGAACCTCTTGAAAAAGAATGATTTTACTAGCAAACCTACAAAAAAAAAAAAAAAAAAATAATTATTTAAATTTTAAAAAGTTTTAAAAAAAGTAATAATAAAAAAGAAAATATAAAATTTTTAATGATAACCTTATTTTAATTGGAGTGTTGGCTTTTTTTAGCAAGATTCCAATATGCACAAGCTTTGTTCCATTTACATGAGGTCTTTTCTTTGCAAGTTCTCTCTCATGAAGTTTTTTTAACATATTGCTTCCTTCTTCAAATATTTTTGCAATCATATAATGGTCTACATAAACAAGTTTTTTTAATGCAGTAATTCCATTTGCACTACAATATTAAACCTTTCTTTGCTTGTGTTTTAGCATTTGTTATTAAAATTGGAATGACATAACAAAAAATGCATCTCATCAATTGAAAACACATATAAATTAATTGACATCCATTGGCTTATTATCATTTACACAATAGAATGACCAACATACTATCTTGTCTCCATTTTTTTTTTGAAAATGCAATTTTTTCAAATTTTCCTTGAATTTTTTTTTCCCTTCATTTACATTAATATTTTTTTATGTTTATAGGCTTGGTTGAATTTTAAACTTTTCTTCCATTTCCTCCTCTTCCATTACAACATCAATTAGATATATCACACCATTATTATTCATTTTCTTTTCATTTTGGGATGATTATTCCATTATCAATTGCAAAGTGAAATTTTGTTAGATGAATGGTGAAAAAAACAAACAAAAATATGCAAACCTTGAAACTACCAGTAAGCAAATTTACAAAGGCATTTACAATTTACAAGAGCATTTACAAAGGGCATTTACAAAAATGAAGTGCAATGTAAGGTTAAAATGCAAGTTAGAATATAGATGAATTCACAGAAAGAATAACCTTGCAACCAAAAAATGAAAAAAGAAAAATCAAAAATTGAAAAAAAAACTAAGCTAAACAAAGATAGAAACATAATAAATGAATAAATAATATAAACAAAACAACAGAACTTTTGAATATATATATTTTTAAAAACTTGTTTTATTTTCCTAATCTCACGCTACAAGCTTTAGAACTTGCACATGGTAGGAGGCGAGGGGGAATACAACACTTCAACAAGCAAACAGCAACAACATAAGGCATGGAGTGAACAACAACAACACAAGGGAAGGTGAGATGAGTAAATGATGTGGAATAGCAACAACCCAAGATGAAAAATGAACAACAACAATGCAACATGAGGAACAAGCAATAAGGAAACGCTGCTTCCAGGGCGATCGGAATGAAGAATGGACACTGTGGAACTCAGGGAACGCGAGTTCGATTCACAATGTTTACGTTGACAGGAAGCTCCCTTGGTAAATCCAGAGCGTTGACAACGGCGAGTTGGAGACACATCTGCGACCGTCAGATCTAAATCTGGACGAACTTAAGAAGTTTTCTCCAGTCGATCCGAGTGAACCCACGCCATTGGCTGTGTCTGTCGCTGTACTATATAATGCCTTATTGTTGCAAAAACCATCGTTACTCTGATGTGGCGTTCGTTGTCGTCAAATTGCTATCCTCCATTGTCGCGAAAATTTTGCTCGCGCTTCTGATGTTCGCTTGATTCTTTCTCACTATTGTCTTTTGCTGCTGCGTTTTTTCTCCGTGTTGAAGGGATCCGTCTGTGTGCCTGTGTGGTTTTGTTTCGCTTCCGATAGACGTATTTCTCATCTGTGACCATGTCGGGAAGAGGAAAGAGCTCCGGGAAGAAGGCCTTGTCACGTTCGACAAAGGCCGGCCTGCAGTTTCCCGTGGGGAGAATTGCGAGATTTTTGAAGGCAGGGAAGTATTCCACCAGAGTGGGAGCAGGCGCTCCTGTTTATCTTGCTGCTGTGTTGGAGTACCTTGCCGCTGAGGTGTGCTTATTTTCCTTGCAGCTGCGGCTTTAATCGTAAATCGCTATTCTGAGAGACTATCTGTGCAAGAGCGTTCACGAACAGCATGCATCAGGGACTCTGTTGATTGCAGAGTTGTTAGTTTTTGGCTTTCAGAAAAAAACGCTGTCAGTATTTCCCCTGTTCATTAGAGGGTTTGTGCAAGCAACGTCCGAGACACAATTGCATAATTGTTAGTATTGTGGCTTTCAAGAGTTTCCCCGTTGTATCTGGGACGCGCAGGAGCAGAACAGAGTATTAGAGAGTAAAAAATTGTATGGATTTTAGGAATATGTTCTGTTTGTAGTGGGAGGATTTATGTGTGCGTGTCCATAAACCGGACAGTATTGTAGAATACAAGTGTTTTGAATCGTGACTGTCAGGGGTTTCTCTGTCTATGTCTTCTTTGCTGTTTGTTTATTGAAAATGGCATCTGTGTTGGATTTCCCAGGTATTGGAGTTGGCAGGAAATGCATCAAGAGACAACAAGAAAACCAGAATTGTACCTCGTCATATTCAACTGGCAGTAAGAAATGATGAAGAGTTGAGCAGGTTGCTAGGACAAGTGACAATTGCCAATGGAGGAGTACTTCCAAACATCCACTCTATCTTGCTTCCCAAAAAATCTGGAGGAACTGGCAAGATCAGCAAGGCAGATTCTCCAGAGTAGAATTCTGGAAGAATCTGTCTTTTATGACACAAATGGTGTTTTCAAACACCACCTACATGAACAGATCATATCATCTTCCAGCCTCAGTTTTTATTCTGCAGTATGTTAAACTCAGGTGAGTTCGAGTTGTGGCCAAATTTCTATTTTAGAGAAGATTGAAGAGCCTGACGGGCCTGGCAAAGTGCGTGAAAGCAAGAAAAGCGCTATGTAGGACAAGAAATCCTGCTACACAATTTCATCTCTTCTATGGTTAACCTGGAAGATTGCAAACAAAGTGGTCTTGGACCT
>Ga0116227_10005596_pt1 | contig 26333 bp, 10 predicted proteins | sample S1TSphgellanicum_FD_89693 | JGI IMG/M metagenome (GOLD analysis project Ga0116227, IMG submission 89693) | Host-associated microbial communities from peat moss isolated from Minnesota, USA - S1T2_Fb - Sphagnum magellanicum MG | ecosystem: Host-associated > Plants > Peat moss > Unclassified...
CTTCACCCTTAGTAAACATTTACACCATATAGTGAACCATTTTCACCAATGAAGGTAAGGGTAGTGAAATTATAGTGAACTTAATTCACTTTTATGGTCGCATAGTGAATTAGCCTAGTGAACCACACCACACCACACTTTCCTAGTAGTGTTTATAGATATGGGCCTAGTTTACCGACAAGGAGAGGATTGTGTTTTGTCTAGATTTTTGAATGCAAATTGGGCCAATGATAGAGATGATAAAAGATCAACCGGCTACACTTTCCTTTTGGGGTCAACACCCATTACGTGACATAACTTACAACTGTGTGTTGCAATTTCATCAACGGAGAACAAGTACATGATGCTATCAAGTTGTGCCAAAGAAGGTGTCTGGTTGCGGAGATTGTTGATAGACTTGAATCTTATCAAAAGCATAGAGCCAACGATCATCTCTTGTGACAATCAAAGTGTAATCAAGCTTTCTAACAATCCTATTTTCCATGCAAAAACTAAGTATATAAAAGTTCATCATCATTATATTCGAGAACAAGTTCAAAATGGTGTTATGAAGATCACACATGTACCTTCATATGACCAAATTGCTGACATTTTTACAAAACCACTTGGGCATACATTATTTTACAAATTTCGCTGTGAGCTTGGACTTGTACACACCAATGATTTCAATAATGTAGGATTTAGTAGATTAAACCACCATCCATGACACGTGGTTTAGTATAGGTTGTAAACATTATTTAGGCATTCTTTTTGCTCCTTTTACAAATCTGCATAAGCTTGAGGGGAGGTGTTGAAAACATTCATCCACTTGGATGTAACAAATTGCATGAAATATGTAAACGTTTGCATAGAGAAGATTGGTACATAAGAAGTTAATGATTTAATTACAGTAACAAATTAACAACAATGTTATAGATTAAGAAGTTGGCATATTGCCTTGTAAGTTTTAAAGCGGATCTTGACATGTATGCATATCAACTTGGATAATAGGTATGTAACTATGTATAAATATCCTTCCTTGTTGAAGGAAATATTAGTTTTTTCTTTAATATATTATTCTACTTGTAGTAATGAATTCCTTTATTATATATGTGTTTGAGGACACCGTACCCATTCTTGAAGCTTAGAAAGTAGGCACAACAAAAACCAATGAATGTGGTGGGAGAATGTTGAGGTTTTGAGGATGGTGTCATCTAACGTTTTTAGAAGACTTGATAAGTTGAAATTGGGTGTGATGAACTTAGTATTTTCTCCTTGACAAAAGGATTTTGCAGATATCATTTTTACAAGTTCTCTTCTTAATATGGCAATCTATAACCTTGAAACCACCCCATATTTTCATCCTTTATGTATCTTTATTTCTCTCTAGTTTTCTTTGACCCTGTTTGTGTGTTCTAGAAGTGTGCGTGTCTTATTTTGAAATATGTAAAGAACTTTTTCATTTCTCAAATATTATGTATTGTGTTGTGGATTTATTTTCTTTAATTGGTTCTTGCAGTGTGATGTTTTTAACAATTGTGCTTTTTGGGGAGGTTAAAGGAGCAAGGAAAGTTTCATTGTTAATTATTAGGCAACAAGCTAGAATAAATGCATATTTGTGTCTCCTCCATCTCATTGCATGCATCCTTGTTAATAAGGTCTCAATGAATCTACCATTCATATGGAATTGTGTCCTTGTGTTGGTATTTATGTTTTATCTTTTCTTGGGCGTAAAACATTTCCTAGAACTATATGTAAGTTGATGGCTACTCCATGACACCCTTAAGAGGACAATGATTTTCTCAAAATGTGTTTTTATGTAGCTTATGTTGTGGATTGAATGTTTGTTCACAAGATGAGTTTTTTGCTTGAGTAGGCTATGATTGAGGTTTGATGGGGAAGGCATTGTAGTTGTAGTTACAGGGTAGGTCCTAGTAATCACAACCATATAAGAAATGGCTTAAACAAAAGCTTTTAGAACTATAGGTTAGGGCCATTTCTCTACAACGATAGGAGAAGGCAAGCAAAGTTCCGTTGAAGGTGATGGGTGGCATGTACTAGGTTAATTTCTTCTCTATATGAAGTATTATAACACCCATTAGCTATGTAATTGTTCTATTTATCTTGAAGTGTGCTATAATTGTGGGTTGAAGAATGGCGGTTTAATGCAACATTCATAAAATATTTGCTAAATTAAAATTGACACATAGACGTCACATGTGGTTTGGGTGATTACATAATCACTATTAAATGCTTTGCCACAACAACATTTTTCAACTTTGTAATATTCTCTATCTTTGAGATGATGTGCTTGCTTGCAATATGGAAAGCTCATAGGGCTATGGTTTCTAGGGAGCACTAAGAGAGCATGAACTAAGAATTCTCTATTCTTTACTCCCCATTGTGTAAACTTGGTGGTCTCCAACCATCTTTTCATGTTTATTTTATGTTTATTAGTTTTTGCCTTTTTGCTTTTGGTTTTTCTCAACTTGCATATATTGAATGTGGTCCATTGTAAACGAGGAGAAGATGAAGAGTGAAGAAATTAACTTTGTGGGTTCACTTGTGTTTTATTTGTAGAGTTATGAAAGTTCATGCAGTTGTAGGGTTGGCATTTAACACATTTTTCGAGGTTTTCTTTTCTTTTTTAATATTTGTTTGCTTGTTTTCCCTCCCTTCTTTATAATTTTTTAGGGTTTATGATTTAGGATTTTAGGGTTTAAGGTTGAGGGAAATGAAATTCAAAGGTCTTTTGTCCTTGTAACATTTGGCATAATCCTATTTCTAATTGCTCAAATTCAACTATGGATGACAGAGTGTAGGATTGCAAGCTATTGATGAAATCATCTTTGCTTTTCTTCATGCTTCACACATTAACAACTGCTTTTAATGGCCTCAAGCAGATCTTCAAGTAATTCCCTTTTGCAGATCTTTCTAGGTGGTTTTTTTTTGTTTTTTTGACTAATAAATTGGAGTTGTGTTTTCTCAAGGTTTGAATTCATAGAGTTTCCATCATACCCTTTTTGCTTGACATAGTTATGGTGTGTCAGTAATGTGTTTTAGAAATCGAAGGTCTTTTTTAAACAAGTAGTTGGCAATTGTGAATGTGTTCTAGTGTCAAGATAACCACAATATTCCCTCACATCTTGCCAAAGTTGGTGCATTCACCACTGAAATATGTTTTTTTCTCTGCCTAGATTTTGAATTTTGTGATCATGGGTATAATCACATAGTTTTGTGTTTAATATTTAGGGTTCAATAGGACAACCTGAATGAATGGAATCATGGGATGGTGTAAAACCATGAGGGTAGCCTAAATAGACAAATTTAGTGGCTTTTAGACATAATTGAGGTCCATTTTACTAAATTACCAACTTGTAAGCCTCTATATATTATTGTAGGTCATTATTATTTTGATGGAAAATATAGAACTAGCTAACTATTTAGTAAGAGTAAAAATAATGATTTATGATTCGAATAGTGATCATATGGATCTCATTAAGGTATAATGGTTTCCAAGGAAATTGTAACCAATTTGCTTTGTCAAATAATAGCTTTGCAATGAATGATCAAAGCCTTGATTAAATAATGGTTTATGACTTGTACAAAATTGGGAAGGGAAAAGTTGCATATTACATGTTTTAGAAATGTTTTAAACGGCCCTTTCAATTTCTCCTCCAATGAGAAAATTGCGAAGGGGAAATGCCCCACATTAGATTATTTAGAAATGTTAGCTTTCCCTTTCTAGTTTGCCCTTTGATGAGAACTTTGAGAAGGGCAAAGCCTTTTATCACATGTTAGAAAAATAGTACAATTGCCCTTTGAAATCCCCTCCAATTTGGAAGCATTTAAGAGGAGAAAAACCCATTTTTAGATGGGCCAAAATTGTTAGGTTCCTCTTTCATGGAATCCCCTCCTTGAATTCACCTTCAAAATATCCTTTCTAACAATCCCATGTGGTCCCATTATCCTTTCTATAGAAATAAAGCCTAGTGTGATTAAATTATAAACACATCCCCTCCTTATGAAGAGGGGCTTTGATTTTAATGACCAAAAAGGGAACCCCAAAAACTTTGTTGCACAACTCATGAGACTTCTTCACTAGCACTAAAGTCCTAAAGTATATTACTTACACATGAGCAGTTACAGATTGTCACAATGGCAAGTGCTACACAAGCAACTATTACAACTTCTTCCTCCAACTTTTACACTTATGACAATCTAATTTACAACATACTAAATTGCACAATGCAACTATTGATAATGCAATTAGTAGGTGGGAGCAAATGATCACCATGGATTATCATTGCCAAACCTTCCTTGAAGTGAGATCGATTAAAAGGAGCTCTGACAACAAACTTTTTTAAATTTCCCCACATGGATTATATATAAAATTACATATATAAAATTTCATTAAAATTTCAAAAGATAGGGAAAGTCACCTTCTAAGGATTAGTGGGACAACATGGAGGGACTTTCCTAGTTTTCCACAGAAGGAGATTTTAAGTTTTTCAACTTATGACCCACATGTAATTTCTTTGGTTTTCTTGTGAATGGTTTTTTTTCCCCTTGGGGATTTTGCAGGGATAATTTGTAGGTTTGTTGAAACAATTCAAGAACGGAAATCAAGGGGAATTTTGTGTATTCTCAAAAGTATTTTTGTTTCCTTTCTCAAACTAAAGCTAGTATATTGTTATAATAAAAAAGAACAATTTGTTCAATGGCTGGTTACAGTAGCAACATAGCTCCTATGCATGGATCCATGTATAAGCTTTAGCATATACAACTTTATGGCCATGTGCACTAGTAATAGGTTGTCATCAATTGGAAGTTATCATAGCCAAGGTCAAGATAGTTGTTTTGTCAAAAGGACTAAAGAAGAGAAAGCCAATGAACAATGTTTGCCATTGTAGAATGGATGATGGATGATATCTACTACATAAAAGTACAATGTCACCTACCAAATGTCTATTAGATTTCTTACAACATTGTTGGGTAGATGCTTCACTACAATCCTTATTCTTGATTTTAATTCTTCCTTCCTCTTCACTCCATAGTAGCAAACCTGATTTTAGTTTTTCCTTCGTCCTCACTCCATGGCAACAAATCATGGCTTCCCACATTGTTAGACCTTAATATTTGTAGATCTAAAACTTCTTCAAAACCACAATAATAAAATTTGAAAATCATTATATTCCAATGAATGCAAATTAAAGAAATGTGACAAATAAGGCAAAAAAAAAATGTTTACACTACTACAAATCATGGTCTGTTTTACTAGGGAAATTGGTCAAAAAGGACCCAAAAGTGGTATTGGTTGACTTAACCAAGGTGCCATTTTGAACAAGTTGATTTTGATAATGTCTATTTTGACCAATGGCCTTTTTGACTAACTATACCTTGTCATTTTGATTAGCAAAGTGACTAACAAAGTGATTGACTATTTGATTGATAGACAATGGATTATTTGATTGGGTCCATTTTATACCTAAATTAAAATCATATTCTAAATTATTATTTAAAAAATTGATAGATAGGTAGGTAGGTAGGTTGAAAAAATACATTAGATAGGTAGGTGCTAGTTTAACTTAGTCAATTTAATTTAGCTTAATTTCATCGAAATCCTTTAATCTAACCTACCTACCCTAACCCTTTAAACATGCACACATGTTGTAAGTATAAGGAATTGAACCCCAAACCTTCACAATGATAAACCAAGTCCTTATCAATGGATTACATTATCAAAGGTGTTCAATTTTTATCAAGTTTTAAATTTCATATGTTTGTTTAACATCATTAAACATAAGGGCAAAACCTAGGTGATAATTCATGGCTAAATTTAATGTTTAAATTTAATGGTTAAACTTAGTGATTTAAAGTAATGGCTAAACCTAGTGGCTAAACTTAGTGACTTAAAATAATAGTTAAACCTAATGGCTAAACTTCATGATTTAAAATAATAACTAAACATAATGGCTAAACCTAGTGATTTAAAGTTAATGGCTAAACATAATGACTTAAAGTAATGGTTAAACATAATGGTTAAACCTAATGATTTAAAGTAACGGTTAAACTTGGTGAATTAAAGTAATGGTTAAACCTAATGGCTAAACTTAGTGGCTAAATTTAATAAATTAAAATAATAGTTAAACTTAATGGGTAAATCTAATGGCTAAACTTGCTAAATTAAATTAATGGTTAAACCTAGTTGTTAAACTTAATGACTTAAAGTAATGGTTAAACATAATGGTTAAATTTTGGTTAAATTTAATGATTAAATCTAGTCGTTAAACTTAATTGATAAACTTAATGGCTAAATTTCATGGTAAACATAATGGCTAAAATTTGGCAAAATTTTGGATAAATCTAATGGTTAAATCTAGTGGCTAAACATAGTGGCTAACTTAATGGTTACACATAGTGTATAAAATTAAGTAGATAATATGTAGGTAAGCAGGTAGGTATGTAAATAGGTAAGTGAAAAGCTATAAGTAGATAGGTAGGTAGATAAATAATTAAGTAAGTAAATAGGTGGATGAGGAAGTAGGAGGTAGAAATATAGGGTAATAGACCATGTTGTATTTGATTAAAAATCGTTGGCTATTTTGATTAAATGTTCAACTTGACTGAAGATCATTAGCCATGTTGATTAATTATTCATTGATAATATGTTCAACTTGACTAAAGACCATTGACCATTTTGATTAAGGTTGTACAACTTGACTATGTGTATTTAATCAAATAAATCATTATAGTCAAATTGATTAATTAACAAATACGTGTGTCATTAAAACCCTTGGCCTATACTCAAATGCACATGTCCATTAATAAAAAATGACAATTTAGTTAATTTTAACTTCTTAAAAAACCATGATTTGTAATAGTGTTATTTGTGACCATCGTAATGAAAGAGAAAATACAAAAAATGATTAAGCAAGGATGAAAAAAATAAATTCAAGTGTGATAATACATCAATGAAAAGAATTGAAATTGTGAATAGTTTGTTGTGTCGATGTACTGCACATGAGTCCACTTATATACACTTGAAGAGTCATTAAGCATTAAAGATTAATAGCTAGTTTGTAGGAAGTTTCACTTAATGTGGCTTCCAAACTTCTAGTTGTTGAGTTTGATTAACTTAGTTATTTACCTAACATACCCAATCTCTAATTGTTTAGTGTGGACATTTCAACTACATTTGTTTTTTTCAACTACTATTTACCTAACATACCCAATCTCTAATTGTTTAATGTGGACATTTCAACTACATTTGTTTTTTGTTGAGCTAATTTAATCTAGCTTTATAGTATGTTAGTTTAACAACCTTTTAAAAGTTATATAACAAGTTGTTAATGATTTGTTACTTCTTTTAACACTCCCATTTGGCATTAAATCCTAAGTCATTTAAGACCTAAACTTCTTTCCATGCACTTGTAATGTTTTGTCCTAGAGATTTTTTTTGTCAAAAAATCTAGACTCATTTCATCAGTCCCACAATATTTGAACACCTTTCCTATGCTTGCTAATTCTCTTACATAATGATGGTGGATGTCGATGTGTTTTGATTTACTATGGTGCATTGGATTATTTATGAGAGATGGTTTTTTTATTATTTGCAAAGATGATGGTTGCTTGCTTTTGAGGAAAATTAAGTTCAACAAAAAAGGTTCTTAGCCACATTGCTTCTTGAATTGCTTGAGTTATTGCCATGTACTTTACCTTTGTGGCATTGGAAAACGTAACTATCAATTGCCTCTTACTAGACTTAGTTGATTGCCCCATTCATGAGAAGGAATGTGAACCCAATGGTTGATCTTCTACTATCAACATCTCCCCAATCTACATCACATGAGTCATACATAATCACACCATGTTGTGATTTATAGGGTTGAAAGTACTACAACCAAAAACTCTTTACACCTTGCAAGTTGTATTTAAATATTTTCTTTACGTTTTCCAGTGAATGAATTTAGGTGATTCAGCAAGCTTATTGATGATTCCAATTGTAGTGACAATATTAAGCATAGTAGCTATCATGGCATACATGAGACAACCTATAGCTTTTCTATAGGGTATTTTTTTCCATCTTAACAACTTTTTCTACTTTCATGGGCTCATTGGATGAAAGCATGGTAAAGTATACAATTTAATTATTTTGGCAATCTACCTGTCAAATTAACAAGAAGTAGGACTAAAACTCATCATAAAATTATTATACATTTAATATATTTACTTAAACATGATGAAAAACAGATACTTTTTTATTATTATGAATCTATTTTAAATTTTTACATTGTAAAAGTAGGTTTCAAGTAGACTTTTCTAAATTTAAGTAGCTTTTGAAACCTATTTTTTGCAATGTAACATTTGTTTCAAGTATGTGTCAAGTATATTCTACCAAAGAGAAAGTATTTTTTTTTCCCCTAAAAAAAGACTTAAATGGAAATTAATAATATTTGTTCAAGTTACTCCATATTTGGACCACAAATAAAATAAAATATGTTTTATACGATGGCACAAATTTTTAGCATGGTAAGTCACCAAATTTTGTGGAATTGATGTTAGAATCTTGGATTTTTGCAAAAATAGATGCATTGATAATGACAATCAAATTAATTTTTTAAATTACAAATCTATAGTCCAAAGGTTTGGAAAGAAGTACAAGAGATGAGGGTGCAAAAAACCTAAAACAAGGCATTATTTGACTTTTTAATAGGGTCTTGGCATTCCAAATGGAATTATGTCATTTTGGAATGTTAAAATAGTCATGTATTTTTTTTTGGTTTATATTTGAACAAGACATTCAAAATTTATTTAATTGATTTAATCATTCATTATAATATTAATTGGTTGAAAGTTTAAACATACATATTCTCTTTTGGATGCAGTCATATTAACTTGTACCATTAGCAATCATAACCACTATTTAATTTTTTGAATTTTGGATTGTATATATATATCAATAAAATGTTATTGTGAATACGTTATGTACATATCCTAAAAATTTGGAATCAATCTAATGAGTAAAAAATACATAATTTACACTTTTAAAGACTTGTAACCATTGTCTTAAAAATAGTTTTGACATTAAAAACACAATCTGAAATTGTTTTTTAATGAAAATTTGGGATTTAAAAAATATACACATGAACATAATAGTATTAAATTATATATATATGATATATTAAAAAATAACAAAAAAGTAGTGGTCTAAGGGGGCACATGTGATTCCTTATAATGTGGTTAAACCCTTTCATTGTTCAACATTTTAAAACATTCATTTTGCTAAGTCCTTGCTTGAGAATTCAAGACACAAAACAAATGGGTGTCATGGTTTTTATTGTGGTACCCCAACCATGAATGCACCCAACCATGCTTTCGCCTTGCACCATAATGGAAATGTAAACATGTGTAATAGATATAATATTAACTTCAGCTAAGGTACACCAACTTGAACATCTAGAAATTCTTGTAACATATTTTAAAACCTAAAGGCACATTGTATGTGATTATTAAGTAGAAAAGACAACTTATAGTGCACGTAATGGATTGTTGATGAAATTGCAAATGGTTGACATTTTGGAATAAGGCCTTTCAACCCTTCTTGTAATAGTTGCTTTCCCACCAATTTTAGCATAATAGGCAACTCAAGTAGGGAGCTTCAAACCCTTGAAATGGTTGTAACCAAATGTGCCACTACTTTGTTACACTTTCTTGCAATTTTCTTCAAATTGTTTTCTAGACTTTATCATTTCAACTTTAAAAATCTACATTCACAGTTTTAGATTTAACACTTGCCAATAGAATAATAGATACATTTACTCACCAATAACATATATAAAAATTGAAAAAAAAAGTTGTCAAGAATTAGTCTAAGTGTGAATCAAATTGTGTAACTCACCATGTGAAGGGCTACATTCTAGGTAATAAGAAGGATTAGGCAAATGCTTAGAATAATATTCCATAGATTTCAATGTTTTAAAGAAAAGATCTAAAGTTTGTATAGAATATCATGCATACTTTTTGATTCACGTGTGCATGATCCCATTAAAAAAAATTGTGCTCACAACCATAAAAATAATCCCAAAAATTACATGATGAATAAAACAATAAATGAATAAATTGTAAGGTAAGACCTTAAAATAAGGGCAAATAGATCCATGTATTGCTTAAGACAAAAATTTGCAACAAAAGAATTTTTGGCAAACAGGCTTTTCAAGAACTTTGATGACATGCATACGCACAACCTTGGCAATAAGCTCTTGGACTTTATGGCCATGTGCATTAATAGCAAGTTGTCATCAATTGGAAGTTCTCATAGCTAAGGCCAAATAATTGTGATATTGATAAGAGTAAAAAGGAAAAAGCCAATGAGCAATGTTTGTTATATCTAAGTAGATGGATGATGGACTATATCTACTACATATAAAAATATGTAGTCACCTACTAAATGTCTATTAAATCTATTACAAGATTGACATCCATATAAATGTTTCATCGAAATCCCTAGTTTTGATGATCTCGGTTTTTCCTTCCTCTTCACTTCACAGTAACAAATCTTAGCTCCAAGCATTGTCAACAAACCCTTTCAATATTTATATCTAGACCTTCTTCAAAACCACAGTGCTTCAATAACAACTTTTGAAAATCCTTATATTACCATAAATGCAAATAATAAAAAGCAACAAACAAGGCTTAAAAACACATATGTCTACTTTTCTTCCTTAGAAGGAATGCAATACCCTCATTAAGCCACATGACAATACCCCTCTGAAGGTATCCCAAAAATACATTAGGTTCTATAACATATCTTTTGACGTTTGAAAGGATAATGCATAGCCCTACCAAAACCTAGAAGGATGCAATACCCCTTAAGTAAAATTTATTTTTCATGATTTAATATTGGCTTAAAAATTGGTATACATATATTGTTCATGATTGTCATTATCGTTGAATCGAAGCTCATTGAGGACATTGAGTGGATTCTCCATGTAATATGCTTTGTCTGTGAAGAACGCCTCTTTAAAGTTGCCGTTGTTGTGGGTTGCTGCCAGACTAATCGGATCCTGGTGCTGGTGGGCTTTCACCTTGCAGGGTCATATTCTGGGAATTGCTGCACTGCTGCTGCTGCAGAATTAGTTGTGGAAATGCTCTCTGGCGAGCTTATGTCAGGAATGCTCTCTAGCCAGCTTATGTCAGGAATGCCCTCTGGCGAGCTTATGTCAGGAATGCTCTCTAGCCAGCTTATGTCAGGAATGCCCTCTGGCGAGCTTATGTCAGGAATGCTCTCTAGCCAGCTTATGTCAGGAATGCGCTCTAGCCAGCTTATGTCATGAATGCTCTCGGGCGAGCTTATGTCAGGAATGATCTCTGGCGAACTCATGTCCTGAAGCATTCCGCAGTTCCTCTCTTGCAGCTCCGACTTGAAGCTTTCGGGCTTCTTGGATACATGGCACACTACCCAACCACCATCCTCCTGTACACAGCAAGCAACCAAGCAACAATCCACGCTTTACTTCCGAGTGGGCCATGGCTTAGAGGACTGGGACACCCAGTAGTAATAAACTGGACCTAACATTCAACCCGGCTAAATGGACAAGCTACTAGCAAAGCTAGGTACACTTAAGTTCAATGCCAACTAAGTTAGTAATCTGGACTCAGTGATTCTTCTCTCACCAGGGTAGGCTACTAGGGGTGATCAATCAGGGTGTCAGCTAGTGCCGTTATATATGCATGTGGGTATTTTGGATCAGACATCAAACCATCCCCTCAGGCCCTTTTTTTCTTTTTTCTTTCTTTCTCTCTCTCTCTCTCTCTCTCTCTCTCTTTGAGCTCGTCAAAATTAGATAATAATAATAATAATAATATATATTTTTGGGCAACACTTTTACAAGTACAGGGATGATTAGTTTTGACCAATTGATGTTCTAAATGCTCTAAATCAAGATGGTTAAAGATGGTTCAAGGGGTGTAATTAACAAGTACAGTTCAAAATATTATCTACTAGTGCATCATGGTTTTATAATGGATTAAAAAAAAAAAAGCCCCAGTTGAATACTTGGTTTAATAGGCATTTGGTTTAGCATTTGCAAACGCTTGAACCAGCAAGCAATTTAACTCTCTTTTCATCTTCACAAGACAAATAAAACAGCTAGGCTAGCAGTTACAGATCATGGACTTATATGTTGATCATGTATATGAAGCTTGCAACCAAAGGTCCCGAGACAAGTAATTGTCACTCAGGAGAGAGAATCCCATCTTCACCCCTAAGTTTCTTAGGGGACCAATGGCGCTCTTTCAAAATGCATAAGACCAGCACACGGATCATCATGAAGTAGAAGTCTAGCTCAAGTCTAGTCTACAAATTTCAAACTAAATGATGTGGGGTAGAACCTTCCCTCTCCTGAGTCCAAACTGTTAATGTCATATAATGGCCATAGGTGAAACTCGGCTTGGGACAACCACGGGCCACTTAATTAACCAGGTTGTCCACCTATGGCCATTGGTCAAACTCAGCTTCGGACAGCCACCGGCCACTTAATTAACCAGGTTGTCCCCCAATGACCATTGGTCAGAAGGGCTAGCTTAAGGCCACCCATCACTCACTCAGCCAGCAGCTGATCCTCTCCCTCCGCCCCCCCGCCCCCCCCAGCCCCCCCAAATAGCCATTGGATCAGACCCATCCCTCACCCAGCTGGTCCTTCCCAATGGCCACTCACTGGTCACTCAGCCAGGTTCTCCTCCCCCAATGGTCATTGGTCAGATCTGGCTTGAGGGGCCACCTGCGCCCCACTCAGCCAGGTCCTGCTCCTCCCCAAAGGCCATTTAATATGGGTCACACTTAATGGCTTAAGGCTACCTGGCCAATGAGCCAGGTCCTCCCCAATGGCCCATGAGCATTATAGATAACTAAGGTACAATGGATGATGCTATTGGATTTATGTCAAATTTATCATCCTATTATATGGCTCTCTGTAATTAATAGCCAGAATAGCCAACCTTGGGAGAACACTCTTTTTGGAATTGGGATTCAACTACATGCGAGTAGTGTAAAACATGTAGTTACCCCAGACCTGTCCCATTCCCTCTCTCAGGTCTGTTCATCCATTTGAAGAGAGTAGAATTGATAATACGGGAAAAAAAAGGAAGAAGACGAAGAATAAGAAGGGTTTGCAGAGCAGCTTGCCGCAAGCTTACATGGGCGGGCGTGCCAAGTCGATCGTCCAGGCGAAACTCGTGCATGATCCACTCGGTTCTGATCCCGTGACGTCCTCCGTGTTTGTGGAAAACCAGAGTTTTGCGCATCCCTATCTGCTGCTGTAGCTCGTTGCGGATGGGTTTGTCACGCCCTGTCGCCTTCCAGAAGCCAGCCGCAGTGGCACGGTTTACACGCTTGCCAGTCGGGTACTTCTTTTTTTTGCGGCTGAAGAAGTAGTAATCCGTTTGCTTCTGGTTGCTATCATCTGCTTGAACCTTGCACAAATCTAGAGAATATGCGCCACCCATCCGACCAGACACACAGGGAGCAGCAGCAGGAGCAGATCAAACAAACAGCAACAGCAGACCCACCATAACAAAATCACCCAAACAAAAAAACAACACCCAACCAAGCAAGCGTTGATCAGTCAGTCTTATATAGCGCCGAAGCTGACGATGAAAACATGTATATAATCGCAGTATCCTTCTAGATCATGGCATAATCGAACTTTCCTTGTGAGGCTGTACACTGGGAATGAATGTTGCAAACCTCACTGTGAATTGCACAATTTGTTACTTGTGCTTTTAGTGATCCAGTGTATGCTGCATGCAATTGATTGAAGAGAACTCGAATGCAGAACTGGAAATGGAGGACTGGCGGGATCCACACATGGGAATGGATGGGACAATAGTATATATTATTGTAATTGTGTTTGTTTGTTTTGCTCACCGTGGAGTTCCCAGGGCTCCAGCTTGCAGAGATCAAGGTAGCGGATGGGGTCCAAGTCTATTGACGTGGCGGCCACTTTGTTGGGCAGATAGTATCCCACCAGCTCCTCGTCTGTGGGATGGAGCCTCAACCCCACATGCACACGTGGTGCACTAGTCGACTGTTGCAGCAGCTGCTGCTGGTGACTGCTCATCTTGCTTATTATAGCCTGAGGACTCTTAATTGCTGTCTCTCGATTACTGCAACTGCAATCGGCCAACACCATATTCTGATCAGCAGCTATGATCAACTTTCTCATGAATCCAGAGTCAGTCCAGACATGATCATGAATGCGCGAGTTTTGGGTGATAAAATCACCCACTGCATGTGTAATCAATCACTCCTGAATAACACGATTGTAAATTTTCAACTCAACTTAGAATTTAATATTCTCATGTAACCTATGGAGGACTCATGGATTGCTTGAGAAGAAGAATCAGTCATGAATACTTCTCAGAGCGAAATGCATGACTAACTGCTGCTGCAGCACATCATTAATTAAAGCAGCCTAAAGCATGATGATGGAGAAGATCAATTAGAGTGATGCAGCAAATTAAGGCAAAATCTAGATTAGTTGCTGTAATCCCTCTCCACATGCATCCAGGAATAGCAGATGCCGGCAGCCAGCAGCAGCAGCAGCAGGAGGAGGAGGAGGAGGAGGAGGATTGCGCAGGAAGCAAACCTCCCCAAGCTGGTCGCGGACATCAAAACCAAGCATTTCATGAAGCTGCAGGTTGCAAAAGATGAACACAAAAACACTCAGATATATATATATATATATATATATATATAAATTCCGGGACTATATGTATTAGTCCATCTCCAAACACCTTATCAGCTAGCGCTGTAGTTGTCAGAGAAGTTTGAAAACATCATGGCGAGCTGCTGCTGCTGCTGCTGTAATAACTAACGCTCAATGAAACTTGTGTGTGAAGCTTCAACAACTGTGCATGAACAAAGCCAAATCTCAATCTCTCTGTGTGTGTCTCTCTGGCCTTCATTATCCCGTAGGATCTTAACAATACTCGGGGCACACGACTGACTAATGCACTTCTGCTGGATCGAGCAGCTACAATAAAACAATTCGCATGTCTGACATCAACGTCCCAGCAGCACGTATATATAACCGAACTAGATAGATAAGCCAGGCTCATCTGCAGACCAGTATTGCGGATCAGCAAACAAACATTTCCACAACTACTTGCAGATCTGCTACTTCTTAGTACCACGAGGTTGCAACAAACTCAATCCAAATTACTCACGAATCTCTTCAAATTATTATTGCATTTTATAAATACGGAGCCCCAAACCCCCCCGCAGCTGCACAACATCGATCTATCTATCTATAATGAACGTAATTCATGAGTACCTGCCACCCAAAAAAGGGAAAAAGAAAAACAACAACAACCCATTTAGACTCTTAGTTTGCTCCAACATACCTGATCGTCAAAAAAACCAAATACAGCAGCCAGCTGCACGCCCCCACCCCTGATACCCCACCTGACCCCCCGGACCCTTCCTTTCTCCTGTGCTTACTAGCTAGCTAGACTGCATCAAATGAGCACTTGCCCGCTGGTGCCCAATGATCAATGATCTGAACTCGTGAGCAGTAGCAACAGCAATCTTTGAATACAAGGAAGGGAGCCAAAAATGTGCAGAAACTGCAACGATAGATCGAGAGAAGTAAAATTTTAGTTCTAACTTCTTGTGTGGTACACGAACGAGAGAGAGAAAATTATATCATTCTTTGTAGTCACGGGGGGAGTTATATATCTTCATGCACATATCAGTGCAGTACATGAGTTGGCAAATGAATCCTCCCACTAAAGGTTTAGGGGGCTACTCTTGGCCGGGATCCACGGCTCACATACTTCCACTCACGGCTGTAAAGGGAGGGAGGGAGGGCTCCAGTCAATCACGAATTATCGAATCAAGCATGTGCGAACACCAATTATTTTATATAAGTAGAGAGGGTATGAAATACTGAGACTCAGGATTAAATGCACCAGGTTCAAGAAGATTTATAGGTAATTTACCCATAGCAGCAGCAGTGATTGGTTGAAAGCGTTCAGGAAAAGAAAGGAGAGGGCAAACTCAGTTTAGCACCAAGTTTGCTGCTAAACTGAGTTTCATGCCCCCTTGTAGCTCAGTGTACTCTTTTCTCCTGTTTTTAAAAATCTCGTCCCCTATGTGACCAAACAGGGGATTCCGGTGCCGTCTTCGCCTGACTTTATGGATAACTTTATTAAATTTTTTTTCTTCCCACAAAAATTTGGGAAAGTTTTGACAAGGGTTATTTTTTCCTACTAGTGTAAATTTTACTAATTTGTGTAAAGTTTTGGAGAAATGAACCTTTTTTAATACTGAAAAATTTGAAAAACAAATAAATAAACTGGCTGCCAATTGGTTTTTTTTTTTGCAATTTTGTGATGTAGTCTAACTGCCAATCATCCACCAGAAAATTTAGCTGTAGGCCAGATATGATCCAGAACTTGGAAATTGTGCTTATGGATGTGATGATTATTGCAACATTGAATTGTCAGCCACATGTTTAACATGTCTAAAGTAAAGAAATTAAGATTCCTTTTGTAGGAATCTGGCAATTTTTTTAACAAAATTTTGAAATCTGGCAAATGAAGGCCATTTGTTTCACAAAAATCTTTTTGTATGCGTCAAAATCATAATTTTTCATTACTTTGAAAGAAAAAGAAAAAAATTGCCCCAAAATCACCATACTAGCCATTATTATCCTCCTGTTGAAATAATTTCCAACTACCTCTTCCTTTGGGTGTGTTTTTTTACTTATCAATTTTCATCCCTGTTACATCCTGTGAAGACCTTGAAAAATTCATTAAAAAAAAATCAAGAAGAATACAGAAGTCGGGTAGGGGGAATATGGGGGCATTAGGGTTTTTTTAATAAATAATAATAATAATAATATACATATTTTCCTTTCGATTAGACCATTTTCATTTGAAGGAACAACTCAGTAATAATTTTTTTTTGAAAAAAACAACCACCCAAACAAAATTCAGTAAAAATTTACTTCACTATATGGAACAGAACACAAATGACTAGTTACATGAATTCGGAAAGTTGTGGACTCCGGTTATCCAAAAGAATTGAATGCTTGTAAATAGAGTAAGGTAGTTGTATTGAAAAGAGACTTGCAAACTTTACACTTGGTGGGGGGATAGGGGAAGGGAAGGGAAGCGGGGTAAAACCTTTTACCTCCCTCAACTTTTTCAACTTTTTACCAAAATAACCTCGTCTGGAAATAGTAAATGTAAAAAAGTAAAAACAAAGTCTTCCACAGCTGATTCCTTACTAGCCCAGTAGGGAGGCGTGCTGTGCTGTGTGTCCTAAACGGTGGGGGACGACACCGCCACTGTCACGTGGGCGGCTCGGTCAACTAGGACCGCAACCTGCCCGCTGAGGTAGACCCATGGGTAAAAACTAGTGTTCAGCAATTCTTTTTTCTAAGAAAACTTTGGTTCCCAGTTTCAATTCTTTAAAAAATTTGAGGTTCTTGGAATGTGAGTTTGAGCTTGATTTTTTTAATTTTAAAACTCTACAATTTCAGTTTGGACACATTTTTTCGAATTTAAGAACCTCTAGGATCAATTCAAAATTGGGTCTGATTCCATGTAAACATTACACACACTCCCTTATGCAAGAAAATTTTATATCATATTAAAACCAGGGTTTATATAGGTATGGAGTTCGACTGTTCATAAAAATTAATATCTAACTTTAAAGTTGAGTTGACTTCAACTTCTCAAAAACAAAATCAACTTGCCTGATTAAAGAACCTGCCTTTCTTTTCAAGAGATTTTTAACCAGAAACACACAAATTCGAAAACAGTACTTTACAAGTTTCATACCTACCATGCCAGATGGCGGAGATCTTGCGTGCATGTGTTTTCTTTTTTCTTGGTCCTGAAGTTTGATGTATTATTGGAAAAGGCATGTTATCTCCTAGGGTGATTTTGTGATTTGAACAAAGTTTATTCTTCTTTCTTTCTTTCTTTCTACCCGGACCAGGTCAATATCTGCTTGTTCTTGAATCTTCCAACATATTTTTCAAAAACAGTACCTTACAAGTTTCATAAGTACCCACTGCCAGATGGTGGAGATCTTCTACGTAGTAATTTCCTGTGTAATTTCCAGTGACATATCGTCAACTCAGCTATTGTCTTGTACATGATTTATCTGAACTCTTTGTGATCAATTTTCGGCACTGAATTGGCTCTAGTCAACCGTTTTTTCTTTTCCCTATTTTTCACTTTTATTGGGGTGAAAACTTGGCTGAAAATTTGTTGGAAAAAGGCCACACAAAATCAAATTGTTATGCTCAGCTCCTGTGCACATGTTTTTTCTTTTTTCTTGGTCCTGAAGTTTCATGTATGATTTTTGTCTCTAGGGTGATTTTGTGATTTGAACAAAGTTTATTTGGATGAGCCCGCTTGTTCTAGGGCCCAGGGCCTTTCCTTTTTGGTTTTTTTTATAATACATTCCACATTGTGGGGCTTGAATCTTCCCAGATTTTTTTCAAAAACACTACATTACAAGTTTCATTCGCACCCACTGCCGGTTGGCGGAGATCTTCCACACGTACTGTGACATCATCCCGCTGCCAACAGTCAACTCAGCTTTTGTCTTGTACATTATTTATCTGAACTCTTTGTGATCAATTTTCCGCTCTTAATTGGATCTGCTCAACCGTTTTATCTTTTCCCTATTTTTCACTTTTATTGGGGGGGAAACTTGGCTGAAAATTTGTTGCCTACGCAGCATTGGAAACAGTCCAAACCAAATCAAATTGTTATGCTCAGCTCCTGTGTGCATGTTTTTTCTTTTTTCTTTTCCTGACCGTCTAATGTATGATTGGAAGGCATGTTGTCTCCTAGTGTGATTTTGCAATTTGTACTAAGGTAGCCGCTAAGTTACCTAGCACCAATCCACTTTCTCGTTCTTCCATGCATGCACGTTGTACCCACCTCCCAACAGGTCCACGCATCAAACAAACTTTACTCAGATTCCTTTTGAAACTCAGATTCCTGAGAGCATCTCCAGCAGTGCTTACTATGTTACCCTGCAAAAATATTTTTCACATCCAAGTTTAGTTATTAACAAGGTGATGTCAAAGAAGGTTGTCACTAATCCAAACTTCAAGGGCTTCATGGCCAGCATTACCCAAGTTAATTGGAATGTTTTGAGAATCATGTACATGGTAGTGGGGATCCCAACAAACCCATGATGGATAGGGAGTGAACTTGTTATTTCCACTGGACTCAATCTATGGACAAACATACAAAATAACAAATTATACCAAAAATTTCTTGTCATCGTAAGATTTTGTGTGGCAAAACTTCAAACAAAACGCAATATGAAATTCCAATTGGGAACTTCTTAGCTTGCATTTGCATGGATTTTATTATTATGATTTCAAGCTCATTGGATAAATAGGGGAAATAGGTGCCATGTAAAAACATGTACTATGTACTACATCATGTCATGTTTTGTGAGCAATTTGAAATTTTCATTCACTTTTCAATTTGAAGTCGCGATAAGTTCATCACTTGTTGGCTCAATTTGTAGCTTTTACATAAGTAGGAAAACTAATCAAAAGTGACACCAAAATTTGTAAAAAACCACTGTCCATTGTAACACTAAACATCATGTTATGTGTTTCCTTCCATGGCCAATAATTGTGCCAATTGTTAATGTTCTAATTTAATAGTTTTTTATTTGTTAAAGCTTTGGATTAATGTTGATTTTTAAATATGGTAAGTATGAATCATGTTTCATTGTGTGAGAAATCACACATTAGATTGAAAGTGTAAAATAAAAATTGACTAACTATGTTCAACATTATATTGGGTGGTTTAATTATCTCTCTTTATTTTTACCCCAAAAAAAAGTTTGGAGAAAATTATTTTTGTGACTTGAATGTTCCATTGGTTTAATTGGGAAAATATTGTGATGTAAACAAACAAATTATTTTTGTATACATGTCAAGAATATTCATAAAAGATTCCTTGTTGCTCATTAAAGTCAAATTCACATGTTCATTGTTCATGTTCAAAGTTCATAGCTCATGTTCATGTGTTCATTTGGTAGCTACATTGGAATCTTCATTTGAATCCCTTTGTCTTTTCTTCACAAACATATATATCTATATATATATTTCACACCAATAATTCCTTCCTCATAATCTTTGAAACATGATGTTCATCGTATGTAGCAAATAATGACTATCAAGAATGGTTTGTGACAATGGTCATCTCCAAATTGTCATGATTTGTGACTTGTGATTTGGACAATTCAATGTTATGACTTTAACATGATTCTTGCCAAGATCTTCATAAAAAATAGGCTCCTTAATGTTGAACATGTAGTTATTCACCTTTCAAGAATGGTTTTTCCCACATGATCCACCAAATCACACTTCCTTCCATGCCAGTCCTCTCTTCCAATACCAAGAACAATCCTATCACATTGGCAACTCTTTAACATAGACAATTGATTTGTCCTAATTTTTTATGATTCACCTTCTTCACTAGAAAAAAAAACTTCCAATGTCGAGCCATAAACACAAGTTCATCTCCCGGTGATGCTTAATTAGCATATGCCACATTTGAATCCATTTCCTTTTTTCACAAATCAACAATAGATGACATCACATCTTTAACTAATTAATAAGAGAATCTGACACAATCACCAAGAAATTATGCAAAGGGATTCAAATGAACAATTTGAATTTATAATAATTCTCAAACATACATTTGGTAACTACTACTTGATTATTGGAACTTCCATGGGGGATTAAAAAAATAGGACCATTTGATAATTGGAACCTTGGGCAAAAAAAATTAAAAATCAAGTAGTTGTTTAACTATTAAAACATCAAGTGGAAAAAATTGAAAAACTAACAATCACTTGACTCTCAACACTTCTCGCAAACAATCTCTAAAATCGAATGGCGACCAATTTTCAAAATGTTAATAAAGAAACAAGGATAATAAAGGAAAATCAAATGACTGTTCAATTTTGAAATCTTTAATCAAGAGATAACAATAATTGGATAGTTATTTGATTTTCACAACAAACATTGGGAACTAATGACAATCAAGTGATCTCTTGATTTTCACAATGAACATTAAAAGATAGGGACAATTGGGTAGTCATTCAATACTCATCGTAAAAATTGAAAGCCATGGAAAATTGAGTAGTTGTTCAATTTTCAAAATGAATTTCAAGAAACATGGATCTTATTTCATTATTATAATGAATTATTTCAATTAGTGTTGAATTAAGTTAACTAATAATAAAACATAATGTTTACCTATTGACCCTATAATGAAATAACTTTAATCAAGGTGAAATCATTAAAGTGTGAATGAACATATTTTAGATTTAAGGTCCCATAGTGATTTAAACTAGTGAACTACACTCCACTTTTGTATTAATGACATGATTGTAACAATGATTTTATATTTCATGCACATAATTCTTATCAAAATATTACAATTTCTTCAATCCTTCGTGATTCAAAAATAAAAAATTACATGTTAAAATGGAAAACAAAATTCCATGTTACATATTTGAACTCTTATTTTCCATATTTCATATAATTACAATGTATTCCAAATACCACATGTCACCACTATAACAATATTCACTTTTGACCATTTTACTTGGAAATGACATCTAACATATAGTTAAAGGTTGCTTTTGAACTTCATCCACTAACAAATCATGAAGTCATAAAAATTTGAGTTGAAATTTCAATTGTATTCCAACTAAGCCATTGAATTGTAATTTTGATTATATTACAATTAGGTTAAGCAAAGAGTTTAACTAATAATTTGTTGGCACATGGCCCAAACATGCAACAACAATTTTTTGGCATGTTGCCCATGTAGGGCTACATATCACGTAGGTTAAACCCAAACTTATGCTAGGCTTATACCTAAATTAAACCCAAATCTAAGCTAAATTTAAACTTAAGTTAGGCCCAAACCTAAACTAGGCTTGAAACTAGGTTTGGCTTAGATTTAGGGTTCAAATTTAAGCCAAATGCCATCTAATTAATAAAACTTTATTTCATTTTAGGTCTAACCTTTAAGGCTAAGCTTTTGTGATTAGCTCATCCCAAATTATTACTAATTTTAGCATTTTTATGTTTTCCCAACATTCATAATTCATTTCTTTATATAGTTTAAAAACTTGTCATGTAAAACAAACAATATGGGATAAACAATTTAGTTGCAATTTAGTTGTAACCAAATTATGATTTAGTTAATTGTAACCCAATTGTAATTTAGTCACAACTACCTATTAACAACTATTTAACTACCTATTTACTTAATTAAAATTTAATTACCTATGTAGCCTAACCTATCACCAATTAACCTAACTTATTACTTATTAATTAACCTAGCCTATTAATTAATGTTACATATGTGGCACCTAGGTTGGGCTAAAATTAGAGAATATGGCATGTAGGTTTAAACCACCTAGTACTTATTTAAACCCTAACATAGGTAGCTTAAATATTTAATATTTCTTAACCTATTAATTAATGTAACATTTATGGCACCTAGGTTGGGCTTAAAATTAGGTGAGATGGCACGTAAGCCTAGACCACCTAATACTTATTTAATACTTAGCATAGGTAATTTAAAGACTTAATGTTAGTGGTAGTAATTAGTAGGTATTTAGAAGTAGGTATTAGTTACATAGTTAGGTACTTTTATAGCTAACTAGTAACTAATAGGTAAGTACTTAGTAATTATTTAAATGTTAACCCTAATGGTTACCTATTTAGTTAGTAGCTACCTACCAACTACCTATTAAAAATCTAGCTATTTAGTGCTCTAGGTACACACAAACAAAATCTCTAACTACTAATTAAATAAGTAGCTAGGTAGGTACTAGGTATTTAGTAAGTACCTAATATGGTACTTCTTGGTACCTAGAAAGTAAGTATCATGAACATGAAAACAACCAAGTTTATGGGATTTTCTAACCAAAATGAGAACAAGGGCAAGCTTAGTTCCAAATCTAAATTGTGAAACAATAAAATAAGAACAAAAACATGATATGTGTGAAACAAAAATCTAACAAGACTTTATTGTAAAAAAAAGTAAAACAAGGCTATGACTTGAAAAATTACCCAAATTGGTGTTGAACAAATTGAAAATCATGGGAAATTTTACCTCTATTTATACCTATTGGACATTTAGCTCAAGGAAGTTTCTTAAGAAATTTCCAACCTACATGTGGTCCATGTTCATCCATATGTGCCCATGTGCACCCATGTGTGAATTATGAATGAATCAAAACTCAATTAATATTGAATGAAAAGTTGACTAAGAATTAATTAGAAGTGAATTAAAATGTAACTAGAAATGAACTAAAAATTAATTTTAAGTGAATTAAGAATCAACTAGAATTACATTATGATTTAATTAAAAATGAACTAAAACTTAACTAGAAACTAATTAAAAGTGAACTAGAACTAAAGCTAAATAAGAGCTAAGTATAAGTTCATTACAAATCATGGATGAACATTCAAATGAATGAATTCCACAACATTGGCATCCATGACAATATGTATGTAATGATTAATATTATTTAAAATGTACATAATGTAAGTATGATCTATTATTACAAATAGTCCTTACAACAAACACTATATTTATGTAATTGTTATTTGATGAATTTGTAGGGTCCATTAAAAGGCTAATTAATCTTCCATAACAGTGTAACGTTGAAATGTTACCTTTTCATTATACTTGCCCATTTGGAAAACATTTTCATTTTTAATTTGACCATGAATGTCCTTAGATTATGTAAATAGGTGATGATTAAATAATAATCCCAACATGGAATTGGTAATTTTGTATTTATAGTTCAATTGATCTTCATGGGATTTAAATTGGCCGTAACTTTATTTGTAGTCCCCACAAATCAACATTTGAAATATAAATGTACCTTGCATTTATCCATCCATCATCCTAATATGGCATCCAATTATAAACAATCTTCAATTGAAATGATCACATGTTTGACTTGTGGAGTTGTGTCATCTCCCAATTGAAAAAGTAACACTTAATAACATCACACTTAAGTTGACAAAGTTACCCCAATTAGGGGAGGTGGTCCCCCAATTGAAAATTATTTCTGATTTATTACCATTTTAGTTGGTGGTTCAACTTAATTGGCAACTCCCATTTTAATAAAAATAAAATAAAATTCATAGTTGGAATTGGTGTAGTCACATTAACGTGTACACAGGTAATTGTAACCAATGTTTGGTTTTGTGCATATAACATTTTCGAAAAAAATAAAAAATTTCAAATGGAAATTTTCTCACATAATTTTATTTTCAATATATTGGTATATATATTTTAAAATTTTGAAATCAATATAATAAATGAAAAATACTCAATTTTTTTTTTGAAAACATTGTCACTAGTGTTTTTAAACAGTAAAAGGACTTATAAATGGACTTGAAGTTTTTTGACAATAACATATTTTTAGCAAAAATTTTATGTAAACCATAACATAATAATGTGATGAAAATTTTCAAAAATTTTCAATTTTTTTTAAAAGACTTTTGTTCAAACAAATCCTAAAATATCTTAGAATAAACATCCAATAAATAGTCACCCAAGGGGGTAGGTTTAACTCATGATATCCAATTTGCACCCAAATCCAATTGGAAATAATTTGAACTTTAACATCAAGAAGTCAATTTTATGAAACACTAGGCTAAGAATTTTTTAATAAAAAAATATCGATGCAAAAAATACTGAAATGATGATACCCTACCATCCACATTTGAAAAACACTCATAATTATAAAAAAATTGGTACTTGAATTTTTTTTAATTCAAAATATAATTTTAGAATGTTCAAATTTCAAAACTCATTTGCCAAATGTAAATGGTCATAGTTTATATGAAATAAAAACAAAGTTGTGGTTTATAATATAAAAATTAAAACTTAAAGTAATTTAACATATTTTAGCATGAATTGAAGTTATGATCATGTTTTTTAAAAAAAACTTAGACTTTAACAAAATCTATACACTTTTAGACAATTTATATTTATTCAAAAAGAGTTAACACAAATCATCCAATTTATTGGAGGAATTGGATATATTCTTAAAAATATGTTGCAAAAAAAATTCTTCAAAAAGTCTTTTCTATGAAAAGGTCAAAATGATTACAAAGTGTTCATTTGTGATTGAGTCCTTTGTCACCATTGGCTCATTTTATTGTGATTGCATCCTTATGTTTTGATGCATGAATTCCATTTTGATGCAGTTCCATTCTATCATATGCACATATAAATTGGAATAAGTTACAATTGAAAATTTGAAAACAATTAAGATTGATTTTAAATATCCAAAATGTTCCGCTTTACTGTGTTTTCACCTAAATATGTGTTTCATGATTTATTCTCAATTTTGTGATCTCTAGTTGAGGTGACAATCATCCATAAGCCTATTTAACCAAATTCGACTATTAACAATAATTAAAAATCCTTTATATATTTTTGGTTACGTACTTGAACCACATATAGTAATATGGTGATTTTTTTTAAAATTTTTTAATTTTTATCTAATTGTGGGAAAAAAATTCAAAATATTATTGGATTTGTGACAAAGTTTTTCAAATTTTTTGCAACAGTGGGAAATTTTGCACACAAAAAAAAGGCTGTTCACCATCATGATTTAGGGTTAATGGCTCTACCCCTTATGGCAAGTACAAACCGGCAAAACATAAAATAGGAATTGTTCCATGAAGTTCCCAAAATATGAACTCGCAGTTCGCACATAAGTGAACATTCCTCAAAATATGGGACCAAAATGTATTGTGAAACGTGCTGAACTGCCTTACTAAATGGCCTGTACTTAGCACATTCCATATCATAATGGTATTGATGATTTGCACAAATGGGCATGTGGATTTACAAATTGTGCATGTGGATTTTGAATAATGGTTAGGCCAGGTGAGGTAGACCCAAGAAGAGCTGTCCATTGTGCCTTGTAAAAGGGCACTAAAAAAGAGCAGAGAAAAGGCCACATGAAAACCATTACAAAAAATACACAAACAAAGAACAACAACATTCCAAGAAACTCCCCCTTGTCAGGAGGCCTAACCATAAATGGGCTATCCGGGGACATGTCCGTATCTGAGTTCGAGCTCCCGACCGTTTGGTTCCCGCCCGTCCTCTCTTCGGGTCACCGGGCACAGCACCCGGTTCAACACCCACCCAGTTCAATTGGAGGTATCTTCCACCGTGAGATGGAGAACAAATCCAACGGTTCGATGGTTCCCGCCCGTCCTCTCTTGGGGTCATCGGACAGACCA
>Ga0116227_10005597_pt1 | contig 26327 bp, 22 predicted proteins | sample S1TSphgellanicum_FD_89693 | JGI IMG/M metagenome (GOLD analysis project Ga0116227, IMG submission 89693) | Host-associated microbial communities from peat moss isolated from Minnesota, USA - S1T2_Fb - Sphagnum magellanicum MG | ecosystem: Host-associated > Plants > Peat moss > Unclassified...
CCCCCTGCTGGCCCCTCCCCCCCTGTTAGTTGGGTAATAACTCTCACAAAGATCAAAATTCCCAAATCAAGAAATTTATCAACTTACCCGGGGCCCCCCCCGTCTACAAAACACACCACAGGGAAAGGGTAGTGACTGGAAAAAATTTCCAGGCACTGCCCGGACAAACAGACAAACACCACTGTAGCTTTAATATATAAGATTGTTCATCATTTTGAAAGGATGAAAAATAATATGGGACAAATTTTTTGGGGGGGAAAAACATTTTCATGTTCACACAACATTAAAGTCTTTTAATTCATACAACATTATTATTAAATAATTATGTAACATACATAAATTAAGTAAGTAAATAAATAAAGAGGTAGGTAAATATGTGTGTTAATCAAATAAAAATAAAAATTAGTAATAGTTAATGTCTAGTTATTTAATTATAATTAATAATTACAACTAATCCTTACAAATTTGACCTAATTCATTATATATTATCAACAATGTATTTGTAATAATTAATATTTAAATATTTGATTACACATTCATTAATGTATTTTAGGTAAATAACTAATTAACTAGCTAATAATTTATCATAGGTATATAAATGGCTTACCCTAGCCTATATAACTTGGTTACCTATAGGTTAAAATATAGGGAAATAGATGGAGTATAGGTAAGGTATATATAAATAAATGTGCTTACATATAAGTTAATTGTATTTAGGTTATTTAACCACATAATTTTATTACATAAATTAAATAAGCAATTAATTTAACCGAGAAGAAATTAATTATGGAAAAATTGATGATTGATAAAATAATGTTTAAACCAACCATAACTAAAGTAATTATGGAAAAATGAATGATTATTAAATTAATAATGGCTAAACCAACCAAAAATTAAAAATAATTATGAAAAAATAACCATGATTAAATTAATTATGGTTCAATTAACCATATCTAAATAAATATGTTGAAACTAACCAATGAACAAAGTAAATAAAGCCAAGCTAACCAATGAATAAATATGGCCAAACTAATTAAAGAATAAATAATTTATGGTTAAACCAACCATGGCTAAATTAACTATGAATAAAGTTAATATGGTTAAACTAACCATGAATAAAATGAATTTGGTTAAAATAAACATGAGTGAAATAATTGTACATTGGAATAAATTTATTGGTATATATATATATATATATATATATGAAATAAATTTATTTTTTAATTTAAAAATAAAATAGGATGTGGGAAATATATAATTTATTTCTACATTAATTTTTTATCATACATTTAAATAATAGTTAAAACTTTCACTAAAGTATTGTCTCTTTGATTACCATTAGCAATTGGTACTATGTACTTTATGGGCATCAATGGATGTAATCCATACACTAATTGATATGGTGTATACCTTGTTACTACTTTATATGCAATTTTGTATGAAAATAACATTGTTGACAAATGTTCATCTTAAATTGTTCTATTTTCACTAATTAACTTGGTCAAGAGTGTCCCGAATACTTTGTTAATAAATTCAACCTGCCCATTCCCTTGAGGATAATAGGTTGTAGAACTCATGTGTTTTAACAAAAAATGATATGTCAAATATTTAATAGCATCATTAATGAAATTAACTCCCTGATCAATGACTATAGTCAAAGGACAGCCAAACCTAGTTAATATGCACTCATATAGAAATTTTGTTACTACTGCTGCAATATTGGTTTTTAATGCTCTTGTTTCCACCCACTTTGTAGCATATTTGTGGCTACAATAATCTATTTGTTTCCTATATATTTGCCTACTAATTTTATTGGCCCCACAAAATCAAATCCCCATTTCATAAATGGTTTTTTTAGAAGACTCATGACCAACTTTGTAAGACTTTAAGTCGCCAATCCTTTTGTTATTTGGCATGCATCACAAGATTTTCAATAATCATTCACATCTCTATACAAAATTGACCACCAATATCTTGTATCCAATATCTTATTTTGTGTGATTCCAGTTGCAAAATGACCTCTTGATGGTCCTTCATCTAGTTTTTTCATCACCATCTGTGTTTTTGTAGTTGTCAAACATCTTTATAGCATGTTGTTTTGGCCCATTATGTATAATTCACCATTTTTCAATGTGAAAGGTTTATTCTCTTAACCAATCTTTGTTTTTGTTGTATAAATAATGTTCTTTCAATGTGCCATGTTCTCAAAAATTCCTTTTACATCGTTCAACCATTCAAGTTTGTATAAAATAGACTTGCATCTATGGTTTGATTAGGCACACATGTGAATTCTGTAATATTTGGTAGTTTTGACAATGCATCTATAACTACATGAGTTTTGCCTAACTTATACACTACTATGAAGTCATATTCTAGGAACAATAACAACCACCTAGTTATTCTCCTTGAAACCTATGGTTTGTTGACCAAATAGTCCAATGCCATATGATTTACATAAAAGACAAACTTATTACCCAAGAAATAATGTTTGAACTTGTGCAAAACAAAAACCATTACTAAAACATCTTTCTATGTTGAGCAATAATTTTGTTTTGTTCTATTCAAAAGTCTAAAAACATACACCACTAGTTGATCACTTTACCCTATCAAATTTTGAAACAACATAGTTCTTATAGCTAATAATGATGCATTTGTAGGAACATGAAGCTCCATATGCCAAATTTGAGATGTCAATATCAATGCTTCAATATACTTTTGTTTGATGAACTCCCAAGCCTTCTGACATTCCTCTATCCAAATAAAAGTCTCTGTTTTTTTGGTTAATTGGTAAATATAAAAATTTTAATTCTATATTCAAGTCAAAATATGGACTAAAATGTAATAAAATTAATATTAACACAATCTACTCATTCAAATCTATTTATAACTAGTTTCAAAATTCAAATCTAATAATGAAAGTATGATTAAAAACATCATAACAACAAATTATGGCTATGAAAACAAAGCTTTCTAAAAAATCAAAGTATATTTATCTCATACTCCCTTGAAGATACATGTTCTATAATGATACAACAATACTCATCTCTTCCTTTTTCTCCGAAGATTTTCCTCAACAAAAATAGTGTTATGTTTAATTCAAATTCAAATGGTGATAAAAACTATGTAATTTAGTTAATAATTCTTAAAACATTAACTAGGTAAATATAATTATACTAACTAATAATTAACACAAGTAACTACTCCCTTAACATTACCCCACCTGTACTCTGAATTATGTCTCGGAATTTTGGATCAAAACTGTGTTAAGAAAGCTATTTTTAAAAAAAATTGTGATCTTGTGATTCAAAAATCTAATTTGTCTATATAATAATTTGCTCTATCCATACTATAGTCTATTTTGCCTATATTTCATATTGAAGCACTGTCTGATTCTTTATTATATAAAGAGTTTGTTGTTGTTTTTTTTATGCCTCTGTTGACAACTGTATAATTGTTTATTGATAGGTTATTCTATGTTCTTGTGATTGCAATTGTGTTGTCACTTGTAGTTACTATTGTAACTGCAAATCTAATGTGATTTAATTTTGACCCTACTAGTGCAACTTTAATAGAACTTGTAACTATTGATTTGATTTTAGATTTGATGTAATCTGAGTCTTATCCTGTTGTTGCAGCTCTAACACAAGCTCAATCTAACCCTGTTGATCCTCTTGAATTATATGTTCCTTAGGTTGTTTCTACTCCCTTATTTTTGTGGCTATATATGCATATTCTTGAAAACTAACTTCTTGTAAAACAAATTATACTTGTTTTAAAGTATGTTCAACAGCCTCCCTCTTAGGGCTATCCTTTCTTCCTCTTATGTTTCCTCGCTCCTCTAAAACTCTTATACCTGATGGTCTAGCCCCATTTGTATCCCCTCTATCTTTTTCCTCATTTGAAATCTCTGGTTCTAGAAACAAAACTAAAGGTTCATATTTAAATGACAGCATAACTTTTCCATTTGAAAAATCATGTGTATGTACAACCTTTCATTCCTCTCATACTTTTTGTAAACCTTCCTAATATCCTTTTGAACAATGTCTTGAATTGCATCTCACCATGTATGCATCTTTTTCCTCCATTAATAGTGCCTTGAACTTTATCTGAAACAAAGTATTTTGCTTGTTGAATTCACTATTTTCTCCAAATACAGTATCATAATTGGAGGATTTTTTCTTTTGAGTCTCTTTTAAAAGATTGTTTAACTTTTCATTAAAGGCCATCTGCGCATGCCTTTGGTCAGCTTGCCTTTGTATCTCATTATTAATTTGATATGCATTGGCATTGTCCACTCTAAGCTCCCCCACCTCCTTATGTTGCTTTAAGAGAATTTCCTCCATATTCTTCTAGTCTTTCTGACGTTTGTTATGTTTTATACTTAGAGTATCCTTCTCTGCTTTAAAACCCCAGTAATTAACATATGTCTCCTTTAAAGTTGCCTATAAGGAATCCCTTTCTATTCTGATGTTCTCCAAATACTTGCTTTACTTTTCCATGTTATTGATCTCCTATTTGGTTGCTTGGAGTTCTACTAATACCTAACTATTTTCACTGTTCCTATCCTATTATTCTACTTTGAGCTTTTGCTCCTTCTCCAAAGCTCCTTGCAAATTCTGAATAGATAGTAATTCAATCTACATTTAATGTTTAGAAAGACCAACTTTTTAACTTCTGAAATTGTTATATCCAATCAACATAGTTTCACGTCCAAATGGAATTTCCACAACTACACATTTTGGGTTATAAATTCTAAGCATTATGCTACTTCTTCTTCTTAATATCAACAATATTATCTGTCTTTCTATTGGACATACTTAGTAGAGTCAATTTCTTTAGGTGTATGTTCACATTATTATAACCCATTTCTATCCTTGGCATTATTGTTGGTTCCATGCCTTCCTCTTCTTCATCTATCATGGCATATTTTAGGCATGGTGTTTTTAACATTGTGCTTTCTTCTTCATCATCTAACTTTGTCATTTCGCCACTAGGCATGTTGTAGAGTTCTCCTCCTCCACGTTGTTGCTAATTGTATTAGCCTCCACTACTGGTCCATTTCCTTGTTATAAGCAAATACTATTGTTTCATATGGATCACCCTTTACATTTAAATCATTTTTTGGCCATTTCTTTTCTAAGATTGATTTGTTTACTTTTTTGGGCACTTGGAATCTTAGCAAGTAATCGCATTGTTAATGAAATCATGTTCTAAGATTTCTATTTGTCAGGTCTATTGGCCATGGATTATCTCCAAGTGGTTGTGGCAACTTCTTAGAAATTTTGAAATAAACCTTTTGATCACTATCCCATATATTTTGTAATCTTATAAGTGGTTAGTAGATGCCCAATATCCAACCTTTGCGTGGAACCCTACATCTACATTCTTTTGTTTTTTTATATACAAACATGTATAAATCCAAATTTGATGGTGTTTGACAAGAGCGTTGTGGATATGGATATCATGACATGATGCAAACGAAGAAGTTCAATCCTTTTTTTTTTTTTATTCAACCCTTCAACCTCAAAATAAAATAAACTTGAATGCACAAAATAACCCATATTTGGGAACATGTCAAGTTGGTGTCATAATTATAATGGTCCACTCAAGTTCTACATTTAATTCTAACATGACAACCATTGTTTTTTATTGTTTTATTTGGTTGGTAGTGGTGAGTTTGGAACAATAGCAAATGCCATAATGGCTCCAAATGGCAAAGTAGCTACATGAGTTTCAATAACCACAAAATCATGTATTTGCTTATGATATCATTTATTCCTTTAATTTGATATTTTCAATGATTTTTTGTTTCAATAATCATTATGGATATGTTAAACAAGCAACTTCAATGTTCAAGTTCAACCTTCATTTTTATATATTTTTTTCATAACTAAATGTTTCCTTATGAGATCACATACATTGAACTAATATTCATGTTAACACATCTATTGAACCATAATTTAATGCAAACAATGGGATTTTAGTTCCTCTTTCATTTGTTGATATGTTGTTGTTTTTTACTATCGTACAAGTCTCATTGTTTCAAGGCTAGCCCTATCATTCGATGATTCACTAGATGTTTTAACACTTTGTTCTTAAATTATGGTGGCACCTAGGTTTGCCTACTTAGACTTGCATACAATTGTTTTCGAGGTTTCATGAATTCTATTGATAGCAAGTTGCCAACAGTTACCAAATCCTTTATTCACAAATAGTTGAATAAGCTTGTGAAAAAATGTTTTAGAATCGGCTTTTTCAAACTCGCATGATCTTTGAAGAAATCCATGGCATGTGTAAACATCGTCCAATTGTAATCTTCTGTATTTTCTTTTGAAATATTTATAGTATGTTTGAGCAATGCAAGACTTTCTTTGTCTATCTTCACATTTGCCCATCACCATGCCGCCCATTCATTTGTTTTGTTAATTGCCCTTTTCAATTTTGTCCCCATGTTTTGATTTTTAATAAATGTTGAACAAGGATTAGCCGGTGTCATCTCTTGAATATTCCAAGGGGTTTTTTCATTTCACATATTCTATCTAGTATGCTTGATATTAAAGTTAATTCAATCATAGATTCCAAGGTGTTTGGTGTGACATTTGGTGTCAATTTTCTTCTTCCCATTGTAGAATAAAAGTTTAACGATTACAAACATGTGGTAGAGGTAGAAAGGATGCAAGTAGGTGGTAAAGGTGGAATAAATGCAAATTGAGGTATAGATCATGTAAATTAATAGTAGAAGGGGAAAAATGCAATTTGATTGTACAAGTAACAAGAATGGTCCTAGATGCAAGAGGTTAAGAGAGAATATGAAAGGAGAAAACAACATTAAATGGTATAGACAATGTAAAGTGTTATCGGCTACCTCATATTGTTTCAATTCCTAATGGGCACATGCTTCTCAATGGTGAATAGGTCGTGTTTGGATTGGCACATACCTTTTGGTGGGTCAACAAGTTCATATGCCACTGAATTGGATTTAGTTTTAAATTATATATGGTTTAGATGCTATAGAAATTCATATTAAGTTAATATAAAGTATGATTTCAAATATGACTTTAACATTTCATGTGTTGAATTTTTCAAAATAAACCAACATAAATTTTTTCCATCCTATTTTTTTTGTTCAACTTTTCACCAATTTTTTTTTTTCCAACATTCATGAAAAAGTTCATCCATTTTCATTTGTCATCCACATTTTCATCCATAAACATCGTTCATCCATGAACATGTGACAAAATATTCCTCCATGTCATCAAATATTTTGTCCCATGTGTCAAAAAATATTTTCCAAATATTTCATTGATGTTAATAAAATATTCCAAAAAGATTTACTCATGTTCACTTACTCATGCTCACCTACTCACCATTCATGCTCACATGCTCATGAAATAACACCCTTGTCCTTCATGCAATTTTACATGAAACCCATTACTTGGTTTTCTAACATTTTCTAGTCATGTTTTTTGCATGGAACAAATGACAACAATGACACTCAACAAAATTGTTGCACTAGGATCTACAACATTGGATCTCCAAATGATGAACATGATGGCATTTGGTATGAAGCCATCCCTTTTCGTAAGCTTCACTAAACACTCAACTCCAAAGCATAAAAAAACCACCACCCATCCCAACTTTGAATGAATTTTTTGGTGCATTATGGATGTCTGTTCTCACACTCGGATAATTTAGATGCATATGTTGTGTGTGAATTGTAGACTTTGATGACACTTTGTATCCCTTAAGCTTAGGATTTTGAGCACCATGCCACAAAAACATTGAAGGCAATAATGTGAATGTCCATCGTTTTCTTCTTCTTTTTCTTCATAATTTGTTGAAGGCTCTTAAAACAACTCTTTGCACATTCCAATTGAAGATTTTGGAATTTGTGATTTGCTAAGACGTTAAGCTTTTGCTTGTCTTTTTCTTTGTCTTGTATAAAATAATCACCTAATGATTGATGATGCACTCTAGGATGGAGGACAACTTACATGGTTTAGAAGCTTGGCATTGATTTCCATGAGGTCTCTACAGTGTGTACAAAATTTATGGAACTTTTATGGTTGGATTCTTGCCACGCATCCCTAACAAAAGAAAAACCAAGCAAAAAAAACTATTTCTTTGTTCTTCAATTCTTACCTTGGAGTTAGTTGTTTCAAGCTAAATCCTCCTTCTTTTTTGCCTTTTGGTTAAAATAGTTTGTGCATGTAAAGGAAATAGTGTCAATAAATTGTTTAAATTGCATGAGCTTTTTTCTATTAATCAAAAGAGAAAGACTTTTAGTAAATATATACACAATCCTAATGGATCAATTTTCACAGATTGATTAGTGCATCATTGTCAATTAAGAATTCACCGTCAAACTAATCTAGGCGATGTGTTCATATATGATGTAAATTCTAAAACTAACTAAATGATTACTCATTACTTATTATCCTAAACTTATGAAAACAAACTTCTAATACCATACTAATGTTCAAATGTCTGTTGTTCGATGTTTAGGAACTTTCATTTGAAAAATCAAGAGGTGCAGCACTCCACTTCAACCTAGATAACACTAGTTTACAATAGTTACATATGTGTAATTTATCTAACACCCTCCTTCACATTTGTATGCATTCTAAATTACGAATAAATGTTACTATCAAGATTATTATATACTACAAGATAATTCATTTTACAAGTTACTAAATTTCTCAACAATTACAATTCCAACTCTAGCTTTTAATTCTTCAAGTCTCTATTACCTAGTGGCTTGGTAAACAAATATGTTTCTTGATCTCTAAAGGGTACATACATTATTTCAATTATTCTTTTTTCAACTTTCTTTTGAATAAAATGATGTACTAACTCAATATGTTTTATCTTTGCATGTTCAATGCACTTTGATTTTGCATAAAATAATCATGGGATCTCCATTATCCATGTGCAACTCCCTAAGGAATGCCTTCAACCAAATAACCTTTCAAGCGACATCTATAAATGCCCTATATTTGGCCTCAGTTGGAGGGAGGGCTATTATCGATTACAACTTGCTTCTCCAAAATACTGGACTCCCATTGAACTTGAACAAGAACCCGGTACTTGATTTCTTCTTGTCTGGATCATGGGCCTAATTTGCATCCAAGTAGAAAATAAATTCATTTGCTCCCTCTTTTGAAAAAAAAATCCCACAATCTTCCATCCCTTGAATATATTGCAATATTCTTATTATTGGTTGCATATGTGCATTTTGTGGTTTTGATAGAAATCTATTCATATAACTTACTAAAAAAGCTAATTCTGGTCTAATTAATGGATAATATATCATACTACCAATGAGGCATCGATATTCTATCTAATCAACCTATTCTGACTCCATGCTTCATTGAATCCTTACTCTCTCCTCCATTGGTGTAGTTACTAAATGACAAGTGGACATTCCACATCGCTAAAGAATTGTTTCTATATATTTTTGTTACATGAGAATAATTCTTTCCTAGACATACACAAATCCTACACCTAGTGTGCTAACCTTGACCTTGACATCTCAAAATACTTTTCTAGCTCTATTTCTAATTCTATGTTTTTTTCAAGATTATCACAAATAAATAAAATATCACCTACATACAAGATGAGAATCACATAGACTCCATCTTTGTTAATTTTGTAGTACAAATTGTAGTTTGAATTACTATGTGTCAATCTAGGTCTTTTGAAAAATGAATCAATTTTTGAGTACCAAGCTCTTAGAGCTTGTTTAAGCCCATATAATGCCTTTTTGAAAAGACACTTTTTCTTTTGATCCTTTCACCTCAAAACCCTTCGACTAATTCATGTATACTTCTTGAGTTAGATTGCCATTGAGGAAAGCTAAGTGGACATCCAAATGTTTGATGGCCCATCCTCTTCTAGAAGCCATCACCACCATCGTTTTTATTGTTGCCCATTTGACAGTTGGCACACGTCTCCTAGAAATCAATGCCTTGTGTTTGCACAATCTTGTGCAACTAAATGCGCTTTTAGTTTCTCCACGCTCTTGTTTGCAACTAGTTTAATTTTGAACACCCATTTGTTTGACAAAACTTTTCTCCTTAGTGGCAAATTCATTAACTCCCATGTGTTGTTCTTGATAATGGAATTGTACTCTTATTTCATGGTTGCTTTCCATCCAGAATGAGTGTTGGCTTCTTCAAAACTTTGTGGTTCATCCATTGCTTCCAATAAGTAAATGTAGTCTTTAAAGTAGAAGGGAACACTTCTAATCCTCTTTGAAGGAGCTCGTGATGGTGGCCTCATTTGATATGCTCTTCCTATTGCCTAAATGATAAAACATCTTTTGTTGGTCAATAAGTTTTAGCCACATCCTCATGATGATGCTATTGACTTATGGTTTCCTCTACTTCTTGCACATCTTGAGACACATCCTTATGATGATGTTGATGATTTATGATTTCCTTTGCTTCTTGCACATCATGAGACACATCCTTATGATTATGCTGTTGATTTATGATTTCCTCTACTTCTTGCACATCCTAAGACACATTTTCATTCTCACCATGTTATTGATTCAATGTTTTTCCATCCAACTCTAGCACAACTATAGGTTCATCTTGCTGAAATTCTAACTTCAGTGGTATAACTGAGTTATCCATTGCTCTCATGGAATCCTTTTCTTTCAAGCTTGTGATTCCAACTATACCCTCATCAAATGATATATCTTTTGTAATAATTATCTTCTTGGTTTGTGGATTGTAAATTCTATATGCTTTTGGCGCATGATTGTATTCAGTGTTAACACCCTTTAAGGCCCTTGGTTCGAGTTTGTCTTTCCCCATCTTTGGAATGTGGACATACACCAAACATCCAAATGCTTTCAGGTGTCCTAATTTAGGAGGCTTTCCACTATAGATCTGTTTAGGACTAAATCTTCCTAGTGCCTTCGATGGACTACAATTAATTAGGTAAGTGGTCATGTTGACCACTTCTATCCACAAGAATGTTGGTAGTTGTGCTTTCGTTGGCATGCTCTTCACACAATAAAAAATGGTGCGATTCTTTCGCTTTGCTACATCGTTTTGATGCAGAGTGTTTGCCACCATCAATTGCCACTTTATTCTACTATCTTCACAAAATGCATTGAACTCCTTGGACAAAAATTCCCTTCCACAATCAATCCATAAAATTTTTATCAGCTTTCATGTGACATTCTTAATCAACTTCTTAAATGCCTTGAATTTCTCAACTCTCTCAACTTCAAGTCTAAAAAAATAGACCCAAGTCTTCTTCGAAAAATCATTTGTAAAAGTCAAAAAATACTTTGACCCTCCTAAAGAAGTATTTTTGAATGGTCCACACAAATCAGAATGTATCACCTCATTGATCTTTAATGCCCTTGTGCTGCTCTATTTTGGAACACCACTCTCATGATGTTTGCCGAGTGCACATTCATTGCAATTTTTTTGTGCTGACTGGAATGTATGGCATACCAATTGACATCCCTTCTCTAGAAATCTCATGTAATCCTCTGAGTCCTAGGTGTCCCATTCGTCGATGCTAGAGATCGGTTTATGATTCTCCTTCAATCAGCAATAATGTTTCAGTCTTGCCTGTGACTGTCCTGGGAATGACTTCCATTGTGAGCATGTATAAACCATTCAGTGGGTCTCTCCATCCATCAGCAATGAGCTTGTGAGGATATTTATTAGACAGGATCCAACACTTGCTAGTACCAAACAAGACCATGTACCTCATATCTGCTATGGCTCCTACAAATAGCCAATTCTTCTTTACTCCAGGCACATAAAGAACATTGTTCACCTTCTTTATTGCACCATTTTGAGAAATTACAATGCTACCTTTGCCATACACCATGTGTTTGTGACCAGCAACGAACTTGACAATTTTCCTGTCTACTATTTCTTTCAAATCAACAAACTTGGAAGCATCTCCTATTACATGAGATGTTGCTCCAGAGTCGAGATACCAATTTGTATTTCTATTCTTCAAATTAGTAGTGAACATTGCAACTTCAAGTTCTTGAAAATTTGGTGGCTTTTCTTCATCCGGCTGCTCCTCCTTGCCCTTGTCCACAATCATGACATCCACATGCTAGTGAGCATTCTTTTGTTCATTGTTTGAATACTGAGGGCATTCACACACCCAATGTCTTTGATGACAACATTTGTTGCACACACCTGGATGCCATGGTGTTGTCTGTCGTGGTTCAGTCATGTTGCTAAAGCTATCGTCTCCATTGTCGGTGCTGATTGCCCTCCCTGTATTGAACTCTCCAAGTCTTCCTTGCCCACTGCGCCCTTGGACACGATTTGTTCGGCCCCTTTGACCCCTGTATGAGCTCATCAACAACGTTTCGTTGGTTGGCACCTTCAATTTTTTGCTTTGAAGCCGCTGCTCCCCATACAAAAGTTTGTTTGTAAGCTTGGTGACCGAAGGTAGTTCATCTTGGGCAATTATTGACTGTATGAATCCTTCATACAAGCTTGGCAGTGCATTAAGCATGATCTGCACTATTTGTGTGTCCTCTAGTTAATCATTCAAACCAACCATTTGCGTAGTCACCTCCTTAGTCTTGTGAATCAATCATGACATTGGACTACCTTCCTCCAGGCTGATGGAGTGTAGCTTCTCTGTGAGGTACATTGCTACAACTGCATTTTGACTTGCATACAAGTCTTTTAGCATGATCCAACATTCACGCAGATCATTAGCTTCAACTACAAACAGTATTAATTCATCTTTGACGGTTATGACAAGAATGGACAACACTTGTACTTTCTCTTCTGTTGGGGGCAATTGCAAATGTTGTAGCTCTTGCGGCTCTTGCAACTGCTACAGATTGTGTTGAACCCTTTGAATCAGATTCTTCTTGATGCTCAGGATTGACCACCTTGGATGGTCCTACTCCAACATCAATCTCTCCTTTAGGATCAACTAGATCCCACAAACCTTCTTTCAAAAGTATTGTCTTGACATTAATCTTCCACACAACATAATTGCTAGGACCCTCTAATTTGCTAGACTCAGTCATTGAGATGCCTTCCTAACTCATTGTAAAAACAAATGATTTGATCACTCATTGATCACTATAATGACCTGATCACTCACTGATCACTATAAGGTTGATTTGGTTATCTAAGCTCTTCCCTTCAGTCAAATGCCTTGCACTGAATAACTGCCTTACACCAAAAGAACTTTCACTTGATCACTCTCTTGTCTCACTTTGATGCCATGAAAGAGAAATAGTGTCAATAAATAGTGTAAATTGCATGAGCTTTTTCTATTAATCAAAAGAGAAAGACCTCCAGTAAATATATACACAATTCCAGTTGATCAATTTTGGTGGATTGATTAGTGCATCACCGTCGATCAAGAATTCACCGTCAAACTAATCTAGGTGACGTGCTCATATATGACGTAAATTCTGAAACTAACAAGATGATTCCTCACTACTTATTATCCTAAACTTCTGAACATAAACTTCCAGTACTATGCTGATGTTCAAGTGTCCACTGTTCGGTGCTTGGGAACCTTCAGTTGAAAGATCAAGAGGTGCGGCACTCCACTTCAACCTAGATAACACTAGTTTACAGTAGTTACAGATGTGTAATTTATCTAATAGTGCATGAATCTGCCAACGTTGCAAGAAGTCCTGAAATGCAAATGCACAATAATGTTAGAAACTTGGCTGTTGCTGTCTTTGGCAGGCTCAGGGCCATAAATTTGACCAGGATGATTTCCACAGGTGTGCCCTTTCTCATTGCCTTGTACATACTATGATGATGTTGATGGTGGAATTGTGTTCTGGTATATCAGTTGTTGTTGTCCCAAGTGTTATTGGCGGTACATAAGAGACAATATATATCTATGGAAGCATGGCAACATACATCTTTCTTTGCTAAGAAAAAAAAGACACCCTAAGACCAAACCAACCACACAAAGGAAAACACAGCTTCCTTTCAGCACATCTATTAACTGCTCGTATACAAATACAATATAATTCGTTGTTTGCTTATCCCATTTTCCATGAGAAGAAGAAGAAGAAGAAGCTGGACCTGAGATCCATGGTGTGCAGATTCCTACATGGGACATTGCCTTACAAGTTGCTGAGGCCAGATCCTTTCCTTTGGAACTTGATCTTAAGCATGTCCAGCACAAATATGTGGGTGACTCTTGAAATCGTGACCTTCTTTGCCAAAATGCACCAAATAACAATCTCATTCAAACTCAGCATTCTGTGAATTCTTCTTTGAGTGAAGGACATTAATCTCTTCATGTTAAGATGAGACACTGAGGCTGCTCTGATCTGTCACCTTCCAGATCTTCATGAATGTGGATGAACTACATGCAGAGATAGTTCTGAAGAAGCTGGGTTTGGAGGACTGCTTCCAAGGTGTTATATGCTTCGAAACTATCAATCACCATCTGGAATTTGCAAAGGATGACCACCACCAGCACAGCAATCCTGATGAAGAAGTTGCTGCAGGAGGGTGGTGGTGATGGTCACAACAACCACTGATTTTTTGCAAACCATCCCCCGAGGCAATGAGGCATGCTATTCTCCTTGCAGAAGTAGACCCTGCAAAGACGGCACACATATCAAATTGTCTCTTACCCTTAGTATATGATCATCCATCATATGTGTACCTATTTCAGCATGTTGCTGTATGACCCATTGACCTTTGTGAAATTTCTTCAGCACCTGTCTCTTGCAAATGATTTGATTTCTGAATTATGCTCCAGGGATTTTGTTCAAATACCATCCATAACTCAGGACTTTTTTGGTGCTTGGAATTTGCATTGCATGCAGCTATACTTTGATGACAGCGTAAGGAACATTGATGATGGTAAAGCTGCTGGGCTACACACTGTGCTGGTAAGTATTAACATTCCCTTGCAGCACATACTCTCTAGATGCCAACAAGTAGTAGGAGGGACTTATATCTTGTGCCTTGAGTCTTGTCTGTCTTGGTTCTTGCACCCTCCAAGTCAAGCCCAGGGTCTAGCTCCTGAGGCTTATAAGAGCAACTCCACTGGTGCTCAGTATGCAACCCAGATTGTGTTACCCACACTTACTCCCACATCCAACAGTTGTTTGTCACTTTGCGCGTGTAGCACTTCTCACAAGTTTTTTGAGACTATAAAAGGCAGTGGCATACTGATTTTTTCAGGTTGGCAGTTCAGTGAAGTGTGAGGGAGCTGATCATGCTATTACAAGCATACATAATGTAAAGGAAGCCATTCCCTAAATCTGGACTGAGCCGCACTTCTTTGATCAACTGACACTGTTGAGCAACACAGTTGCAGTGGGAGCCATGGCTTGAACTACGGCTACTCATCTTCTTCTCTTCCTCATCATCCTTCTTCAGATAGTGCTTGTCTGAGTACTCTTTGAAAGTGTGGCTCGAAACACATCAGCTCCAGCTCTAAATTCCTGGTTTTGAAACAAGGGATTCTGCAAGCAAATTGTCATTTGTCCAGTTTTGAAGAATTTAGTTGTTACGAAAAACTGATTGTCTTTTTGCTCTTCTTGGTCGATTGACATCAAAGCTCTGAAGCAAACAAACACAGGGTTTTGTGATGATGATACATACATGGATGTGGCATGAACCTTGGCTTCTGAGAATGGTAGATGTCATCAATAGATACCCAAGTCGTAGTAGATTGCAGCAAACACACTTTCTTTGTCAGAATTCTCCATCCACTGTCATTGGGTCAGTGCATACCAGAAGCACTGGAGGTAGGTTTGAGACTCCATTTTACTTTCGGTCTTTTCTCCAAGAGTGCACACTGGATAATCCATTACCTGCACAAACAACAGCATCCAGGTTCATTAGTTCAAGGTTTCACAAATTGGAGCCAATGTCTAGATTAGCATCAAGAGAGCTTTGTGCAGATGGATTTGGCTCAAGTAGTGTAATGGGTACATCAGATGATATATATATATATATATCCAGATCAACGTCAAGAGCAGCAAAGAAACTCAAGCATTTGAGATCCACATATATATATATAGAGAGAGAGAGAGAGAGACAACGAGACACAGACACAGACACAGACACATAGAGCACCAGCAGCTGGGAAAACTGAGAAATGCAAAAACCAACTTCTTCTCAAATATGGGAATTTTTTCTGAATCGACATTGTGTTCTGAGCTTCTTGGCAAGTGGATGTTTTGTGCCGCTTCCAAATTCCATCTCCTTGAGCACTCTTGCAAAGATTTGTGTAGTATTGTTGCTCTTGCTGCTGCTGCTGCTGTGGAATTTGCTCCTCCTTCTTCTTCTTCTCATCGTCTTTTGCATCTCTAGACTGGATGTTGTTGATGTTGTTGTTGTTGCAGTCGATTGCATTCCAATCGCCACCAGCTCGAAGACGACGACGAGGAGTTCTATTCTTCTCATCAGGTGCATACCATTTTTAAATCACTGCTGTGTTTCTGGCCTTCTTCGCTAGCTGCAAACAAAGCGAACAGACAAAAGAAAGAAGTAACGCTCAGTATTATTGTTGTTGATGGATCTCTCTCTCTCTCTCTCTCTCTCTCTCTCTCAGAGCAATACTTAGTATTGTTCATCTTTTCTCTGTTTTCTGCGGAAGTAGAAAGTAGAAACTCGCCATGCTGCAGCTTGTTCTTCTACACATGACAGAGATTTGTCGCTCGCAAGATTTTTCTTAAATGTTTTGTTTTCTCAAAGATTATTGGGAAACAAAGATCTTGCCTCTGAAGCTTTGCGAATGTCGAACGTCTCGTTCTGGATTTCCTGCAGCTTTGCTAACAGCCATCCAGAGGAGTGAAGCTCTGGAGATCTTAAGCTTTTCGCTGTACTAACAATGCGTTGTTGTTGTTGTTTTTTATAAACTGCTGCTTTCACCTGCTTCCTTCCTTGTTGCGAGACTCCTGCAGCGGCAGCAGCGGCAGCAATTGACGTCATGTTGTGGCTGTTTTCTTCAAGGAGAGAAAGCCAGCGCCTGCGGCCGCGATTCCTCAAGTTCTTCCACTCCTCAAGGAGCGCAGCAGATCCTTGATTTGCTTCTGGAGCATACCGACGTTCTTCTGCTTGCACAACAGTAGTGGTAGATTCAGAGACAATAGGAACAGTCATCGCATTGATTATTCCTGCATCAGATTTGCGCTTGATATGAAGAAGAATTCCTCGAGCTTTGTTCATCGAGGAGTTCCTTCTTGTTTCTTCTTCTTCAAGCTTTTGAGGAGATGGAGTTCTGCAACAACAACAAGAAGAAGATGCAGCAGCAGCAATTTCCCTTTTCTCTCTACAAGCAACGCAGGTTTGTTTCTTCACACACGGAGCGCACTCGCGCCTGCCAGCATGATACTGCTGAATAATATGCAGCGGGATGTTCTTCGATACTGCAAGCTTCTCCAGCCATCGCTTTGGCTTCGAGATTGAGAACGCTTTTGCAAATCTTCTTCTGCCGGTGTTGTTCACTGAGGACGAGGAGTGCCTACAACAAGTAGAGCACCCGCGGCGGTGTGGTTTCTCTTCTGTTCGAACCTCATGCTCTTGCACTAGTACTGCATGATGATGATGATGATGATGATGATGCTCTTGTTGTTGTCGAGCTCTTCTGGTGCTGCTGCTTTCTTCTGGTTCTCCTCCTCCTCCTCCTCTTCCACTGCTGGTCTGCTGCACCTCATCCTGCTGTGCATGATGCTCCGTCATTGGATGATAACAAGCAGGACACACTTCTTCAAGCTCACCACAAGCTTCTTCTTCACCTCTGGATTGATGATGATGACGATGATGATCTCCATCTCGGTAAGAACAAGTCACAAACTTTTCTTCACCATGATGATGATTCTCTTCTTCTTTCTTTTGCGTGCTTCTCCTTCTTCTCCTCCTCCTCCTCCCTTGTGTGATGTGGAAACAAGCCTGGGAGTTTGATGTAGGGACAACTTCTTTCTTCTTCTTGTGATTGCTGCATTGTTCATGAAGAGATGAGGAGGATCTCCTCTTTGTTGGAGCCGGCAGGAGAAGATGAACATGAAATGGGTTTGGATCTTTCTCAAGAAATCTGCTTCTCTGATGATGATGATGAGGATCTGTATGAATGGAGCTGTCACTATGATGACTCTCCTCCTCTCCTCTTCCCATTTCCAGTTCTGCTACAGAGATTTGTTTGCTCTGTTGCTTCTTATGAAGAAGCACTTGTTGTGCAGAGTGCTGCAGACAAGCTGCTGATGGTGTGGAGCTTAGTACTGTCTTCTTCTTCTTCTTCATTTTGCCTTTCTCTTCTTGGCTGTTTTTTGTGGGCTCCTCTTCCTCCACATCTTGTGATCTCCACTGAGAGGTGTCTCCTGTTGTTGTTGTGTGGCAGCAATAACCTTGACAAGTTTCAAACTTTTGTTTATATGGGTCACAGTTACTACTATCTTGTTCCTTTCCTTCTTTGCACTCTTGAACATCAGGATGGAGGAAGCAATTCCTTTCCTCTTCCTCACTGGGAGGATTATTCCCCTGTGCTGCTGCACTCGAATTGTGGTCCTTCACTGGGTGATGGCAAACCTTGCAAACTTTGACATTGTGACATTGTTCCTCAGTGTCAGTTCTTCTCCAGCCACCGCATTTTTCACACTTCTCGAAATCTGTGTCTCTTCTGGTGCAGCAGCTACTCTCATTGATTTTTGTTGGGTGAATGTTGCAGTCTTGCTTCTTGTTGTGGTTGTTGTTGTTGCTGCTGCTGCTTCCTTCCTGTCCAGTGTGCTGCTCCTCTTTGCTCAATTGATCAACAATTTGAGACCATTCTTCATCCTTGTGCAGGGAACTACTCTGTTGCTGCTGCAAGTCAAAGCTCCAATTTGGCAGCTCCATATATACTTCGTTTTTGTCATCATAGTTCTTTGTCAAGTGGTGGATCAAGCAGTTTTTGCAGTTCTCTTTTTCATCATCATAATGCAAATGTATGGTGCCTCCACAGGTTTGACAGATCTGTAAGCCAAGGGGCTCTTGCAAAACACATCCTGCCGTGATATGCAAATTGGACTTCCGATGCACTTCTTCTTCTTCACTGCAACAACCACTTCGAACTCCGGTTATGCACATCGCACTGGACTTTATTTGTTCCTGAGAAATGTGGTTCTTTCCTGAGCTTCTTTCACTACAATTGACTCGGAGAAGCTGTTGTGGTGGGTCATCCTCACAGAGGCTCCCAGTAACAAATTCAACTCTACTCCTCATGCTGATTTTGTTGTCAACTCTGCTGTGGATTTTGTCCGATATGTCATGGAGTGGAGTATCTGGTGATGTCTGACAAGGAAAGTCTAGTGGTGATCCCTGGTGCACATGTACTCTACGAGAAAGACAACAAAAACAATCACACAAATGTGAGAGTTTAGTCATGACTATGATGCACACAAATCCTGACTTGTATTAGTATGAAGATGAATTGGAAGACTGCAAGTGAGCACTTTTGGCACACATTTAGGTACTAACATTCCAAGAGTTCTTTGAAAGTGTATTCCATAACCTAAAGAGTAGTAGTACAAAGACCATACCTGATGTTATCATCTGTGTCAGTCCAATGTACAGTCTTGCTAGTTCCACTTCTTTGTGGAGACAATTTTGTTTCCACAAGGTTTGGCAAAATGTGTGCTTGCAGGCCATCACTGGTGCAGACAAGAAGAACCTCATAATCTTCCTTGCATTTGTGTTCTGTCCTTGGAGGCCAGTAGAATAAGCAAGCTCCCAAACAGGCTTTGAAAGTGAGGGAGCCAACGCAGCTCCAATTCCCAGTCTCGTACAGGAAGACTCTCTCACAGGAAGAGGATCCATCCCGACCAGGAAACCTAGCATGCAAAAAACTACTTGCTACCATTGAAGTTCCAGCTGCAAGAAGGCCTCCATCTGCACAGAAGCTCAAGCATATGATCATCGAGACATGATCATCTCCAGAATTCCCTGTGGCCCAAGTGGGCACCCAGTTCTTGGAGCTTGAATGGCGCGACCAAATGCTCAAACCCCCTTCACTGCTCCCAACAGCTAAGTAATCTGAGGTTGCTGTCATCCCTGTTGATGATTGATGCAGCTCCATTTTATTCAACAAGAATTATTGTTTGCATTCAAACTGGAGCTCCAGATTTTGAATTTTAATCTTTTATGCTTATTCTAAAGCTGAAGCATCAAGAAGGTTTATGAAAAGAGCACCTTTTAGTGAACCCATAACCATCAAATCATCATTTAACAACTTCTTGTAGAACTTATTGGTGTCTTTCAAGCACAAAGAATTGGTGGAAGAAATAGTCACCTGTCAATTGTTCATCCTCTGACACAGAGAGAGGTCCTTCAGTTTGTGGTGTATGTAGCGCAATGGCGGAAACTGAAGCTCTGTCAGATGATGAAAGCTTCTTAAATTTCATCAAGTACGAGCTTGTTGAGAGGTGGTTTGGATCAGCATCCCCATTTTGCATGGTCCAGAGTCGAACCTTGCCATCTGGACACCCCATTGCCAACCCCCATGGTTTCTCAACAAAAGAAAAATTTCTGGTAGCTTGGTGTGGTGCTCCAAAACAGCCTCTGAAATGTCGTTGAGGTGCTTGGTGTTGGAATAGAGTAGTACTGCCAATGAAAGGCTGGTGAAGATTGATGAAAGAGACATTGGTTTGGCAAAGCAAAGCTCCATCCAAAAGTCTCCAGACACAAATTGAGCCACTCGTTGCAGTGGAAGCGAGTGCAAGACCATCTGACCGGATTGCAATGGACAGAAGGAATGAAGCTGGGTGGCGACCAATACAATACACCTTTGCAGTTCTCTCATTTGTGTCAGCACCCAACACACGTTTTTTCCAGCTGCTACCACCATGTGGAGGAGGAGGAGGAGAAGAAGAATCAGCACCACCTGGCAGCTTTGCAAACAATATCCTGCTCGAATTTTCCTGGAAGAAAATGATCTCATTTGGTCGCTTTGGAATAAACTCAAAACGTCCCCACTGCACATCCACAGCTCTGAGGTTTGACCCATTATTATTTCCACCACAAGAGATATGCAGCTGGAAAGATGCAACATGCAATATTTGAGGACAATTTCCACTCTCTTGTATATTGAGCACATATGTCACCAAAACACCTCCAGTCATAAGAGCAGCAAAATGGTGAGCCTGGTTTGGATCCCACTGTGCGACCCCTGTAAAAGAGTTGGGAGGAGATGACAGGAGTGGTGGGTGAGGAGGAGGCAGTGAAGAAGAAGAAGTAGCTTGTGTCCTTGTTTCTACTTGCACCAACAACAGCTCTGATTTCATGCTTCCATTCTTCAAATCTTTTCCATGCCTGCATTCCATCACATTTGGCCCAATTTTTCAGCTCGAAGGAAGGAGCTTGACAACCCTAACATGATCAAGCACAGTATTTGGGTTGCAGCAAGCAGGCATGATGCTTTCATTTGTGAGTATCTATCTATCACCACAGAAGGAGCTCTAAGCGACAAGCACTCAACAACACAGGCTTATCAACAAAGTGCTTCTAAGATTCACTTAAGAAAGCTCTTTTGCACAAGAGGGCCACAATTTGCATATTCCAACTGATTGCATCATCTTTCTTGGTTCTCTTCTTGGGCTTATCCGATTCTCCAAAAAGTATACATCAAAAGCAACATTCAGAGATGGTGGGGTGGTACAGAGTGATAAGACATTGTGATTTTTTGGAGGGATTTTCAATAGCTGAGACATTCAAAGCTATTTTCCAAGCACAGAAGTGCAACAAAAACTCAACTGCAAATCTTGTAAGTGATTCCATCAATCTCCAAGATTCCATTTTTTGGACACTTTTTGGTTTGGAAGGAAACCCCAAAGTTGCAGGTGGAAAAAAGAATCACATAAATGGGGTTGTTGCATTTTACCTGTATAGCTTAGCTTTCAGAAATGGATCATGCAGAAAAATGATGATGGGAAAAACTTGATACTGTTTCGGATCTCTGACTATTTAGACCAGGGCAAAATGCATGGCTCCTAGATGTTGAACTTCAACAGAGATTTTACTTGCAGAAAAGCGCAACAACAACCCAACAACTGAATTCAATTGATATCCAAACTCTTTCTCCCTCATGCAAACAAGAAGCTCAAAGATTTGCTCAAGAGATCAAATTTGCTCAAAGATCTATCTCACTATCTTCTGTGGTATGTTAAATAATCCAATCCAATCCAATCCAATCAATTTTGAGTCTAAAATGTTTGTGGGTTTGGTTGTTTTTCTCCCACTTTCACAGAGCTGTTTGGATCATGGGCTTCAGGGTTTCGGGTACTATGAGAAAGAGGGAGAGAGAGAGAGCTTGGTGGATTTTTCTTTTATTGAGCTTTCCTCTCTCACTGCTTGTGCAGGCAGCCAGTGTCCATCCTTGAAAAGCAGTTAAGCTGCCAAGAACCCCATAAGTATTCTTCCAAGAAAACCCCCACCATCTGCTTCAAGAAAGTTGGTTAAGAAAATCACCCCTAATGCCCCAAGTTCAAATTTTGATATTTCATCCCCTTCTCCTGTCATGGCAGTTATGGGTCCCCTTTCCTGCCCCTGCCTCCTTCCCTTTTGCAGTTTGACATGTTTCTTCTAGTGTGGCTGCCCTCTTTGCATGTGCTGTACATTTGGAAAATGAGTAGATCTATCATCTCCCCCCTCTTTTTCTTCTTCTTCATCAAGTTGTTGTACACAAGTACAACCCTTTTTTTTTGGGGTCAAAGAGCTAGATTTGTGGAGCTTTTTTTGTATTCAGAAAGGTCTTGAACCTTGTGAGAAACAAAAAGGGTTTTCAGTTGTTGTGAGGGAGGGAATTTCAATGAGAGCTTTGTTCATGTCCTGTCAAACAGCAAACATGTTTCACACCCATCACTACAAAGAAAATAAGAAAACTCTCTCTCTCTCTCTCTCTGTGTGGCTACCCCCTGTGCCTGGATTTGATCTCGTCTCCATAGATCTCAGCTATGACTAAAGCTTCAGATTGATTGCCATATGTCATCAAAGGCATGATGACAAAGGTCTTGGACTTTTGTATTCCCCCATGCTTTCTTTGTTTTGTTTCTCTTGTAAGAGTGTGCGTGTTTGTCTCTCTCTCTGGTGCACCACACCACAAACAGAGCAACAGAAGAGATTTCCATGGTTTTGTCTCACTTTTTGTTATGTTTTTTCCTAGAATGGAAATCAATCTCCTAGAATGAGATTGATTTCAAGGAGAGTACAAATGCAAGAGAGTCAGGATTTGCCCTCCTCCTGGTTTGAGGGTACATTGGGAACCTGGTGGGAACACTCTGAGAACATGGTGGGAACACCAAAACCCCAAAGGAGAAAAATCGCCCTCTAGCATTTTAGGAAATGAGATTAATTTTGAGGAGAGTACGATAGGCAGACAGACTCAGGATTTTGCACTCCTGAGGGTACATTGGGAACCTGGTGGGAACGCGCTGAGAACTCCAAAATTCATAGGAAAAACTGGGTTCTAGAACTTTTAAGGTTTGCGGTTCAAGTCTGACAGTCGAAATCTTGCATATGGTTTATTTTATAAAAAAGTTGGCGCAAAATAATAAATAAAATTTCAAAAATTCGGCAAAACAGAAAATACTTTAATTTATGCCAAAATTGTTCAGGTACTACTACAGTGGCCACCAATTTTGGCTTGGGTTAGTGGGTACCTATATTCAAAACCCATAACACCAAATTTTGTAGCAAAAATTGAACCACCTGCAACAACATTAACAATCATCCCATGTATAATAGTATTGGTGCTTGAGGATCCGTTCATAAAGGTGCAAAATACACAAGGGCCATGCAGTGTTTTTTAATGTGGTGAAAATTCACCACAACATTTTGTGAAATTAAAAAGGTGCCTGCAAAAGGACCTTGTTAATTTTGGGCTGTTGAAAAAAAAATTGTCGAAATTTGATGACTGAAAATATAGGGAGGGTCCTTTTATCAATTAGTCCAAGTTGTTCCCAACAAGATTACAATTTTAGTTTACAAGTAGTGTGGAAAGTTTTCACAATTCACGGAGAATTTGGGGTCATGGTGTGTAATCCAATTTGGGCATGAGGGAAGAGTATAGAGAAGGTTCTGAACACACAATTTGTTGGAGTGAGATGACTACAAGCAACCCAATGAGGCATTGTGGCAATTTATATCACTTGAGGATCAAGTGATGACATGAGCAAAAAAATGTCACATATCACAAGAAATTATGTATTGGAGATAAGAGAAAGGTGCCCAAACACTTACCCCACGAAAGCACGCAAAGTGCCAGAGAGTTTATAGCACACATGCAAATTGCAGAGTTATGGAATGTGATGAAAGTTTAGTATCCAAGGTGGAAGAAGCCTTGGAGACCCTGAAGAGAAATGTGAGAGTCTTACCCCAATGATATATAGCTTAGATGAATCTTCAGTGCAAAATATATATTTCTAGAAATTGACAAACTGAACTAGTTCATAGCAATGGTAGCATTTTTTGATTGCAAAATTTGGCAAAAAGTCAAATATTGCTTTTAAAAAATGTAGTGAACTTTTAGGGTTTTGATTGTTAGAAGTTGAAAATATACAAGTAAAAATTGGCAGATTTTTTATATTCAGTTTTAGTAAGTAGCTTCATAAAAAAAAACACTGATACCAACACCCCAAACAATAATAGTACAACAAAACTTAATTAAATTGGTGTTTGTTCTGTTCTTGATTTTGAAAGGAACCTTTGATTTCAAATTCTTTTGGTATAAGAGAACCTTGTTGTGCAATTCTGAGAATGGATTTCTGGATTTATACAATCTCCATTTCTCAAATCAAAATATTCAAATTAGTGTAATGTTTTGACATTTGGATATAAAAACGTTATAAAAATAATTTAATTAAAATATAAAAATAAATTAGACGTAACTAAATATGTAAATTTGAATTTGCAAACCAAATCAAAACTTAAAAACATATTAGTGTGGCCTGTGCCGTTGGCCCAAGTGTTACCACATTTTCAACTGATTTTTCCTTCCAAAACCTGGTTTTTGGAATTTATTTGAATTTTCAGTGGCAGAAATCACTTAAAAATCAATATTTCCCACATTCTAAATCCAAATCTTACCAAATAAATTCCATTAATCTTGCTCATCAAGGTCTTTCCAACAACACCAAAGGCACATTCCAATTCCTCCAAAATTTTCAGCTACAATTTAATTTAATTTTCAGTGAAAAAATCATTCAATATTCAAAAACTTCTACATCGCAAGTCCAAACACCATGAAACCAAGCTGATGCACCCCTCCTCCTGAAGAGAGACCAAGAATGCGATCTAAAGCAACCAAGTTCAGTGGATCTCATAAGTACAAACAAAACAAAACAAAATAAACAACCTACCTTTCTTCATAGATAGATGTTCTAATGGAGTTCCTTGACCATAAAAAATTTCCAAAAATGCCTATATAATTTGAAGATGTAAAATTGTACCTTTGACATGCTCTTGAAATTGCATTCCTTCATAAACAATACCTTCATCAATTGTTTCAAGACATTTTCTTACCTTAGGAAAAACAATTTGTTGTACGACTGGAAAATTCTATTTATCCTTAACATTGATGTCTTCTTCCAATAATCCATCTTGGTGTCTTTGTTTATTTTTTCAAGAATTAATAACAAATGATTTTTGCTTGCCATATGTTTATCCCAAAACACAATTTTTGTTGCTGAAAGTAAAGGATTTTGGAGTTTCTTACCCACATGCAAGGGGTCTTTCATCATTATTATTGGGGCGTTGTCCACCATATTTGCACAATCAGGAAACCTTGAACTTTTAAACCATAGATCCCCTTGGAAATGCTATCCAACATCAACTTCTGCCACCTACTATCCAATTCGAAACATGACCTTGCAAAGGGCTTATATTTGAACTTTTAAATATTTCTTGTGTAGTTTCCATATCAATTCCCATTGGCTTTTCACCTACAAGTTACCAAATTAGTTGCAAGTACTCAACAAGCAATACATTAATCTTGCCACCCTACACAAGAAGGTTACCAACAAGTACACAACACATTGTTCTAACTTGTAGAGTTTCAAAATCATTTTTGATATTAGGTTGATGATGGATTGATATCAAATATGCATTCATGAATTGGATGTTGAAGTGAAATTTGGAATCCACAAAACCCATCAATTGTATCCAACCTCCTATTCCATGTGGCAAGTTCAATGCATTTTGTCTCATCTTCTCCACATTCAAAAGGTATTAGCACTGAAAGTCTCAATTTTTCTTTACATTTCTTTATAATTAAACACATGTAATGAAATGTAAATTCATTGATACCTATAGAATATACAAAACCTTCCTTACAAAAATTAGACCTAGTTGTGTTTAAGGCTA
>Ga0116227_10005598_pt1 | contig 26326 bp, 23 predicted proteins | sample S1TSphgellanicum_FD_89693 | JGI IMG/M metagenome (GOLD analysis project Ga0116227, IMG submission 89693) | Host-associated microbial communities from peat moss isolated from Minnesota, USA - S1T2_Fb - Sphagnum magellanicum MG | ecosystem: Host-associated > Plants > Peat moss > Unclassified...
AGAAGGGGAATGTGTACCACAAAAGGAAGAGGGAAAAAAGATTTCCTTCTGCAGTTTTTTTTTTTTTCTTTATTATTTTTTTTTTTTTTGTTTTTTTTTTTTTTTTTTCTGATTTTATTGCTTTTAATTGCTATTTCGAATTTATGTTTATTTAGTTTCTTGTAAGTTAAAAAAATAAAATTAGTTAATTGTTTTTCATTAATCTGGAAACCTGTTTAATTTATATTTTTCTGAATTTTTGTGACATTTGAAAGGTGAAAAAAAAGTACAACTTTTTATTAATAAAAATCTTTAAACTTCAAAAAAAATCCAAGTTCCCACCAATAGAGTGTGAGTGGAACCACCCAAAAAAAATGCCATTTTCAACGAATAGAATTGCGACACGTCGATCATAACTGGCAGCTTAAAACTCGTTCTCCCCTCGTACGCAAAATCTAGACCGAAAAGATTAGGGACCAAGATCAGATCTGAGACGTTGAGAGGAAAAGACACAAGAGGTCGGTAAAAGAAATACGCGTGGTGTCCGCAGCGCGCGCGCGCGGGCGAGCGAGTGAGCGTCGAGGCCGGTGTTCAGCAGCAACAGCCGCAGCGGCGATTGCGATTTCGAGCGATTTCGAGAATCCAGTATGAGCCAGGGAGAAAGATTTTTAGCGCCAGTTTCTCGAGCATCTACGACCTTTGTATTTGCGTCATCACGTGCTCCACGGGTGTAGCAACTTGCGGAAATTTTCTTCTTTATTTCTGGTTTTTTTTGGAGTGCAAACGAGGCTGTGGAGGAGGAGGAGGAGGCGGAACAGCAGCAGCAGCAGCAGCAGCTAGGTTTTTATTGTTGCGTGTTTTGTGAAGCAATCGGCTTCTGTCTGTGTACACAAGAACGGCTCATGCGCGGGGATTTCTTCTCGCAGTCTCAGAATCCAAGAAGAAGCTCCGGATCAGGTTTGGCAAAGATTACCTTTCAGATAGCTATGGAGGAGGTGCACTGGTTTCCGAGTTTGTGCTTTTGACAGGATTTGGATATGGCGTTCTTGCAAAACTTAGCCTAGTATTGACCAGGCTGTGTTTTCTTGAAGCTGTTTAGAAGAGAATGCAGCAACAGCAGCAGGTGCTTGGTGGTAAAAGGGAACAAGAGGAAAACCTGATCCATTTCGTCTGTAGGTAGGTTTTTTCCGAGAATAAGACGGTTGGACGAAAAGCTCAAGCGCGGCAAACTTTGTTTGGGAAGAAGTTTAGTCTCTCAAGGGTACAACATATAGCGATTTGTTAGGAGCTAAAGGGGAGGTTTCGGACGATATAGCAGCCATGGCAGAACGAGAGCCGCACTTTGCTGTGCAGCCACACCACAGTAGAGACTTTCACCCGTCGCACCACAGCCGTAGCCGGGGGGACGGTTTCGAGAGAGGAAGCCGCGACAGGGAGGCATACAACGAGCGAGACAGAGAGAAAGAAAGAGACAATAATAGGGACAGAGAGAGACTAGATCGCGAGAAAGAGCGAGACAGGGAGAAGGAGAAAGATCGGTCTCGGGATCGGGACAAGGAAAGAGAAAGGGAAAGAGAGCGAGAAAGAGAGCTATCTTATGGTGATCGCAACGGCCACGGACATGTAGGGCCTGGCCGTGAGACCGGGCCTCCTCCTCCTCCTCCTCCTCCTCCCCCTTTCCGCAGAGAGGGAGGTTTTGATCAGTTGGAAGGGGGTCGTGATGGTGGCAACTCTCGCTATGATCGTGAGGACAGATACGTCTCTGCAGGTTGGCCCTTTCCTACTACTCCAGAAGAATTGGAAACCCCGTCCATCACAAGTGTGGTCAAACCCTTACTCGTCTGTCTATCCTTTGGTTGGTTCTTTCATCGCTTTGTGCGGGGGGGGGGGGGGGGATCTTGTCATGGGACGGAATACTCTTCATGGCAAGAAAATCATCTTCTGTGAAGCTTCTCTGCCAGAGAAAGAAAGAATCAGGGAGCATGCATGTTGCTCAGAGTTCTGTCTTCAGCATTTGCAGGGTTTCATCTCTCTCAGATTTAGGCCTACCTTCACCATCCTTCTGTTTCCTCACATTTACCCACCCTTGATGTGCTGGGGATGGACTGGTACCTGATTGTGGTCTACCTTGTCCCTTAAACCCTTTTACTTGTAGAGATGGTAAGGATTTTGAGAGGCTTTTGTGACCCTTAAAATTGTAGTTTGTCATCCATTCACTCCTCTGGGGATCTAGTGTGGGTATGAGTGGCAGTGGACCAAAGCAGGCTATGAAATTCAGCATGTAAATTAAATCTGGGGATTTGATCTTTGGAGGAAACTCTTGGTGTGTGGCTGGCTGTTTGCTGTTTATGCTTGGGAAGGCAATACAGCAAACTGCCTCAAGATTTGGGAAGTGCAGGATGGATACTTTACCTGTGTTACTGACCATGTTCTTTTCACTTATAGAACATTCCAAATGTTTTGGTTATGTAGTTCATTCTTGTGCCTTGAGAAGCAAGCTTTACAACTGGATTGCCATCAATGGGCCTGGGTGGCCATGGAAAGGGACAATGTAAGGGAAAGAGATTCAACTTATCAGCAATGTCCACTTACTCATCTGGTATTTAGCAGCTCCTCTGGGGGCCCTAGTCTTGAACATTTTATGTCACTGGACAGGTTCACCATTTCTCACAGGTGAAAAGGTTGGTGTGAGTTCTCTCTGTAAGGATGGGAAAGGGGCTTTGTCACTGGATGACTGGGTCAACTGCCCTGGGGGGTTGGCTGCTTTAATGTGAGCCTCACAATGTGCTCATGTTTAATATCTTGTGGCTTGCTGGTAAGAAGAAGGGGGTTTAATTGCGCTTGGTAGATATGGCTCAACAGCCCTCGGAACGGCCAAGCTGATAAACAGATGACATGGCTAGAATCTTTTTTCTTAATGGACATGGTTTTTTGGTCAATTCTAGGGGGGTTCGTTTTTCCAAGGGATTTATGTGGACAACCCTTTAAGAACTGGTGTCTTGAGGTTCCAAGGATCAGAAGGGGTGGGACATTGAGAGATTTTATAGCTTCTGACATGAAGTTACTGGCAATCACGCTCAACATTTGACCCTGATTTTAGCATAAACTCATCTGGTTCAACTTCTTGTATAGATAGTGCCTTCTCTGCAGAAGCTGAGGATATTTTTACTTAAGGGTATGGCTAAAACCATGATCTACGGAGAATAGCATCAATATTTTCAGTTTGGATTAGCTTCTCATGAACAATTCCAAGACACATCATCCTTTCGCCTGTCTTGGAGCTTTGGGATATCTCAAGACCTTAGTGTACTTTTACTTAACCTTTTTCTTGATGGCATGGAATTGTAGTTCAAAATTTCAAATAGTATCACACAGGGCTTTTGAATGTTGATTGGTATGTCACCTAGTCATATATACTGTGGCTAGACAGTGAATGTTATCAGCTGAGGGAGGTTGACACATTGCAATATGATGTGCAGGTGCAAATGGGGGTCTTGTAGCGGATACCATATTCATATCAAACCTTCCAGAGAATGTTACAGAAGAAAGCCTTGCTGGCCTCCTCAGTGACACTGGTGCCATTAAGGTTAGTTCATGTATTTGATGTCAGCAACGAAAAGGTGGATATTTGAGTTGCTATGAGGTTTCAAACATGGATGCTGTTGCTGCAGTTGGGTGTACAACCATGTACCTCTTTTTTTATGTTGTATGTTGTGTTGTTGGAAAGTACCTGGAATCGTTTTAAAGGACTGATAGTCTTATGTTCAAAATATATGCAGGTGGACAGAAAATCAGGTGCACCCATGGTGAAACTGTTTAGAGACAAAGAGACAGGAATACGAGAGGCAGAGGTGGTTCTGGATGATCCTCGATCTGCACCAGGCATTGTCAACTGGTTTAATGGTAGGTTCTGTGGCTTAATGAAGAAGTGTTAACCTTGCTTTGCTTTTTCTTAATTGTGAGAATGGAGATTTCTCAGTTCTTATTAGAGATATAGTTTTCTGCTATGGGCAAACTCATGTCTCACAGGTTCTGGAGAAATCAATTTGAATTGTTCTGCATGACAGGTTATGATTTCAAAGGAAGTAAGATCCAGGTCTCACTTGGCCATGTTCCTCGAGGTCCCAGCCCTAATCTTCGTGAAAGAAGGGGGGATCCATACACATCTGATTATGATAGGGATGCTTCTCCTTTTGGGGGCTATAGGGGGGGAAGAGGACGGGGACGGTATCCAGACCGTCTTCCTCCTATTCCAGTGTCAGGGCCTCCAGGAATGGGTCGTGGATTGCCTCCATTTGGAAGAGGTTTTAGTCCAAGTTTTGGAGGACCTGAAGAATTCCCACCAGGTGGAGAAAGCTTTGGGCGCAACAATCCGAATGTTACACCAAGGGAAGGGGACTGGATATGCCCAGAGCCAACGTAAGTCAGTTCAGACACCTTAGTATGAGATAAAATTATCACGACCAGAATTGCAGGTCTCTTTGTGTTCTTCAGTACATGGTTTTCAGCAGGATTTTACTATCATGGAATTAATGGTTTTTCAAGCCTTCAGCGATAATTTGTCTGGCATGTTCACCAAGACATGGGGTTTGCTCTATACAGATGATGTATCCACACAGCATGTCAAGTTTTCCAGGTGGTCTAACAGCTCTGTCGTATGTAGGTGTGGCAACCTCAATTTTGCAAGGCGAACTCATTGCAACAACTGCAATAAGCCACGGAGTGGCATGGGTGGAATGGGCATTGGAGTTGGAAGTGGGCCTGAAGGTGGCTTTCGTGGGGCACCACCCCATGGCCCCTTTATGGGGGCAGGTCCCCCAATGGGTGGGCGTGGGCTAGGCAGAGGGTTAAGTGGATTTGGTGGACCACCAGGGGTTTGGGGCAGGGGAGGCCCTCATGAATTTGACCATGGGCCACCACCTCGGATGGCAGATCGGCTGTCAGAATTCCGTCCAGGAAGGGACATGAGGGATCGTGATGATTATCATGAACGGGAGGGTTTCCGAGACAGAGATCGGTTTGAAGGCAGGACTCCATTGGATAGGGGGGGCATGTTAGATAGAGGGCCAATGGATCGTGGCTTCTTTGCACATAGAGAGAGAGAGAGAGAGGATCGATATCGGGACAGGAGAGGTTTGGATCATGGTGACCCGAGGGGTGGTGATCGGCGGCCACTCACTCCTCCTTTGCGATCACGGTGGGCAAGAGATGGGAGAGAGCGAAGTCGATCACCCATACGCAGTTCATCGAGAGAGTATTTGGATCGGAGAAGGGATGATATGCGGGATGGCAGAAGAGGTCAGAGGGAGGATCTTTATTAGGTTTGGGCTCCCTCCAATTTGTATGATTTAAATTCCTGGTCATGGTGTTAAGAGGCTTGTTTCCTTCCTCATCCCCCTTATAGAACATTTTGTAATCAATATCAGATCTTGACCTGCAACAAAGATGTCAAGGATAGAACTTGGATTCAGCAACGTGATTGAAGGGTGAGGAAGGTTCTGGGAGAGTGCGGTTGGGTACAAGGGAGAGCATAGATAGTGACCTCTACTGTTGATGTGCGAGGACATGCATCTAGTTGGTGTAGGAGGTGGGAATTACATGTGGTGATTTGCAAATCTGGGTAGTAGAAAAAAAGAAGTTTACAGGCATTATTCAATACTTTGTGTTGGGCAGAAACATTAGGCAGTTAAATTCAATAGTCATTTCCCTAGTTGTTTGCAAGTAGTTTGCAATTTAGTCTTGCACTTTGGTTGATGTCAGGTTTCCCGTCAGTTGTTGGGCCCTTGTAAAGCACTCAGAGAAATTTCCTAGTGTATTTGGAGGGTACCTTATTTACATGAATATTCCCCTCCTAGAAAAGAGGAAGGATCTTACACTGACTCCTTAAAGAGTGGGAGGGATTTCATGCCTACTTACAGACTTCTTATCCCTCCCACTCTCAAGGAGCAGGTGGAAAAACTAAGAACCCTACCCCTCCTCTGCTATCATGCTAATGGTTGCCTCATGCTTTACCATGGGTAAAGGCTCACATATGACTTGGTTCTGGTTTTTAAAAACTTTTTGAAAATGGAACAAGCTCTTGTGGTTCCAGTTTTTTCAAAAGCCTCTAGAGAACTGGTGGTTTTCACAAAACAACTAACTGGCCCACAAAAGATGATTCATATAAGTTAACCTTTGCTATTCGCCTCTCCTATTAATTAGATGAGGTGCCTACGAAGTTCTTTTTTTCCCCTTTTTTTTTTTCTTTTGCAATGACCCAATTTGAATGGCCCATCACTCCAAAAAAAAAGGAAATATGGAAGCTCCCCAAAATAGAAGGTTCTAATTTGTAGTACAAGGTTTCTTCCCTTTGGACCACCTACAGGTGAAAGGAGGACAACCCTTGCCAAAGCATATGGGATAAAAGTGAGGTGCTATTGGGGACTATTTGTTTGCCAAAGCATATGGGATTAAAGTGAGGTGCTATTGGGAAACTCTTTGGGGAAGATGCCAGGAACTCGAAAACCCTGCCTCAACAATTGGTTGGTTCTGGTTCTGGTTCTTTACAAATTCCAGACTCAGAGACCTTATCCCCCTAAAGCCCGCCAAGTTACACTACACGAACAATCTAGAACAATCTAGACATATTACCAGAATCCTGTGGCTGGGGGAAAAACACTTTGGATTTATGAAATGTATTTTTAATAGCTAAATAAATCTTTAAAATTTTAATGAAAGCTTCATATTGAAATTGTGAGGAGAAGAGGTTAAGAATAATATGGTAAAGGAGATGCAGATTTATCCAATTTAATAATATTCTCCTCACTTCTCTTCACATTTTTTAATTTTCTTTGTATGTTCCCATATGGTTTTCAATAGTTCATCATTATTTATGTCAATCTTAATTTTGGATTTATTACATTTCATGTCCATGTAGGTGGTTGAGGGGTGGGGGCGAGGTGGGGCGGGAGGGGGGGAAGGGGAGAATGAGATAATTATTAGGAAAGAAATATGGTAGTCCATGAAAAGGCACATTTATTGTGCTTTTTCATATTATTATGGGTGACAAATGAGAAAGGATTAGTTCTTTCATTGGTGAGATTGTAGTTTTCCCTTAGATGTATGGATGATTTGATTTTTTTTAAATCTCAAATTATGAAAAACAACCATGTGAGAGAATTGAACCGTGGCCAATTTGGTCTTGCCCATTGTAGCACATGGTGGATTTACACATGAAATCAACATTAATAGACAATACCAAAAAAAAAGAAAAGTTAGTATTGAGTAGTTTCTATAATTTTTCAGAGTCAAGATTCAAGACTTGTTAGAAGGATGTCCATTGTCAAGGGCCAAAGTTGTAACACTTAAGATGAAAATCTCCAATTTACTCGAATAGGGTTGAAAGTAGAGTGACCAAGATTAGGTAAACAAAAGTCACCATAAATTAAAATTGTCATTGAGACCTCAAAGCTCATCATGAGACAAGTTACAAGTTACAACAAAACAAGCTTAATAAGATTTCAAACGTGAACCAAAAACCTCAAAAATTTGTAACATATGACCAATAAAAAAAACTCAAGGGAAAACGGTATGTTACATGCCCATCACCCAATTGCAAAATAAAAATGGTGTTTCCCAATATCAAAGTTAAACATCAAGTGCTTATTGGCTATGGGCAACCTTTTAGTCCCCAATAGTTCAATGATAAAGAACATTCTCAAAAATATAAAACTTTTGAACAAACATCCAAATGAGTTGTCAATCAATTTTGAAGTTTGCTTTCCATAAAACTAAATGGATTAAAACATTACCCATCTTCCACAAAGTCAAAAATTTGCACAATTATTAGTTGTCACAGTTTTTTATCACACAATAAACATCTTCAATCAAATTAAGGTGCAATTGAAAGAAAGTTTTATGGTCAAGGCCCAACCAATATTGGTGATAGACAAGCCTAAATGCATCCATTGATTCATGATAAGGGAAATGGTTACCAAGTTCATAGATCAATTCTTCAACTATAGATACACACTAAAATTTCATTTTTGCCATTGCCTTTGCATAAACAATTTGAATTACAATTTTTTTTATAGAAGTGGCATGGTTTGTATACCTTGCCCAAATATTTTGCCCCCAATTCAAAAGCCAAGTGACTAATCTTCTTATTCAAATTTGTGGGTATCATCAATGCATTCCACCAACCCATTGACATTGAAATGTTTTAAAATATTTTTTTTGAACATTTTTTTTTCTTGGAAGACTGGTCACAATACATCCGAAACAAATTTAATTTACAAAAAAAACTATAGCAATGAAATCATGAAAACATCTCAAAATTGGGAAATTTTGACGAAGGAATGCATAATATTTAGTGTTCGAATGGATTTAATAACAAATTACTAAATAATTAATTAAATATCAAATCTTAACTTCAATAGTTGGTTTTTTAATTTTGAAATTTTTGGTAAGTAATGTTTATAAGAAATAATAAACATGAATTTGTTGTTTTTGTGGGATAGTCTAAATGTGTTTAAATTATCACATTTTTAAATTCAAGGAAAGGCAAGTATGAAGTTTGAATTCGATAGTCGAATATTTTAGAATTCAATTTAATAAAAATTATAATTTTTTTTGCACAAGTAATAAATAAATTTCCAAAAAATTGACAAAATAAGAAATAATTTAATCTATGCCAAAACCGTTCATGTACTACAATGTCAATAAAAGTAATAAACAAGCCGAGCTAAACATCACTTGGACATCATAAAACTAATCCAAATTGCTTGCTGCCAAGGTCACAATTATTGAATCAATTTCCATTTTCATCAACAATGGTAATATTTTTCAAGTACATGTTTCAACAAATTCAATGCACCAATCCATTGAATTTTTATGTTACGAAATAGCTTATTGCCTTTTGTTTCCATGATTTGGGTCAATTTAATTAACTTTAGGTGACATTTTGGAGATTTGTAGAAAAATGTGTAAATGGATTGGAGCAAATCCTTGAGGTTTGCCACCATAGGCAAAGTAAAAAAAGTTAGGATTGCCAAGTTGGTATTGTGTGCCATATAGTGGATCCCCATCAAAAAAAGGACCATGTAAATTTCACAATTGAATTATAACCTTACCTCAAGCACCTTGAAAGGTATCACACCATTTGCACAAAAGCATAACAACTTAAAGGGCATCTCAACTTCTATTAAGACTCCAACACTAAATAAAAAATTCATTACAACCTTTGTCAAAATTTGGGCATTGGAACCTTCAAGAATGTGTGCAATTGGAAGCAAAACATGGATTCTGCACCTTTTTTGAACACAATAGCCATGGATAGAAATCCAACTCTAATTATTTAGAGTAGTCACTTCATCACAAGTCAATCCCACAAACCTAGTTACTTGAATAGTAGATTTGCTAGTTGCAAAAACTTGGTTGTGAACATGTTCAATAATCTCCCACTTGATTATGCCATTCCAATGTTTCTTGAGGTTGGTTTTTAACTTCAAAGAAACAAAAAACAAGGTTTGTAATTTCATAGTTAATCATTGGCTTTCCCTTGTTGAATACATAGAAATAAATAAAGATTGTATTATTTTCTTTTTGTTGTTTTGTTCACCTTCATCTTGAACTTGTTCAAAAATAGAAGATCGATTCATTAATACATACACTGTTTCATTTTTGGCATGAACACACCACCTAGGATCCATAACCTTCAATCTTTATTCATTTTTCCTTTCCCCCACGTGTTTATCAAGTGAATCCCACTTGGGGACCAACAATTTTTCCTTGTGTTTAGTTTTGTTATAGATCATGCATTGAATTGATATTAGATTCTTAACAAACATCAAACATAACTTCAACCCAAAGCATTTTCATGGACTAAAAATCTTGGAACTTCCTCACATTATTTATTTAGGTTTAGATGTTCTTTTGCCATTGCATGAATGACATTTGGATTTAAAGGGATAGATTCAAGTATGGACACATGAAGGCAAAAGGTAGCAAACAAAACAATACTATCCACATCGATCTCAATAGAAAAAGGTGTAGGTTCAAAAATTTGTGCAAGGCAATTTCAAATCTCCCCTTATTTGCTTGATTTTGTTTTAGGGATGATTTCAAGTTTTAAATTCGTTGAACCTCTCTAAAAAAACATCTAAACCTAAAGATTGTAGGCATGATGATCATAGGTGCCATCTAAAAGCTTTAAAAAATGATGAATTTGGTGGACCTCAACTTCCAAGTTCCCATTCCATAGCAATTTCGATTGCAAAACTCAAAATACCCCCCAAAAAAAAGAGAGTATAAGGTTTAAGGAAGAATTTAGTGAAAATTCAAGAACATACAAAAAATAATAGGGTTACAAGTTGCTTACTTGTGATAGATTTGGGCTATAAAGTCTAGACTTTGAGCTTTGAAATGGCAAGCTTGAAGGTTTGATGTAAATTGTAACAAAATAAAATTTTGATGTTGGATGGAACTTGAAGGTTTGAAGTAAGTTGTAAAAGAACAAAACTTGGATGTTGGGTGATAGGCCTAGAATGAACAACTTGAATGTTGAACAATGAAAAATCAAAACTTGTCATTCAACACAAGAATCAATCATCCAAAAATCAGATTACATTGTACAAATATTCCAATTTTCATTGTGACATAGAGGTTTAAGGGTTTAAATTTTAACTTGTAAATAATGAGTTTAGGGTTTAGGGTTTAGGGTTGAGCAAGTTGAAAGTAATGAAGAACCACTAACCATCAAAGCAAAAAAGGGTCTTAAAAAAAAAGAGTCTCCCTCCAAAATGAATGGCCATATGCTCATAATTATAGTGACTCTAAGATGAACCTGAGTTATGCTCATGATTTAGTAACTCTAAGATTAACCTGAGTTGTTCATGGCGATTTGAACAAGTTACCAAGGTGATCTTTGTGCGACAAATGACTAACCCTAGATCGGCATGATGGCGAGATCTTGCCCTAATGCAAGGGCCTTTTACATAAAAAATGACATTAAAAAAAAGTACCCTAATTTACAGTATACTTTTTGTGAACCAACCTCTTTTTAATTTTGAAAAAGTCAAAATTTTGGCCCAAAAAACAACACTGGTTAAGACCTCAGGTTAATGCCTCCATAGCAAAATTAGGCTTACCGACGCGAAGTAAAGAAGTAGCGTCTGGCATGTACCTCGTTCGTTAGGAATCGTATATCGTTCGTTCATCGTTCGTTCATCGTTCGTTTGTCGTTCGTTCGTAATTCGTTTGTCGTTGGTTTGCATTTCGTTCGGCGTTCGTTGGGATTTCGTTTGTCGCGGGTTCGTTCGTTCGTGGTTCGTGGTTCGTGCCGAAGGCTACGTAAAGCACGCGAGAGCAAACCCTGGTGGCGACGACAGAGAGGGCGATGTGCGAGAGCTCCAGCGAGCAAACCTTAGTAGCAGGTAGTTGCTTTCTTTGACGTCTTTTGTTTGCAGCCCTTGTCTCAGAGAAGACGCAGACTGCAGATTGATATCGAGACAGACAAAGAAAGACAGACAGAGAGAAAAGGAGATTCGTCTGGAGAGGTGGTGTGGAGGAAGAGCACAGGAGTGGAAAGAGATTTTTTTTACTCTTTGCTGTTTTCTCGAAAGGATCTCTGGCGATGGGAGAGGAGGCGGAGGGAGGAGTGGATGCCAGCGGCGGAAGTGTCACAGTGCATGTGCGATGCTCAAATGGTAACAAGTTTTCTCTGGCGGTGGATTTGACGTCGACGGTGCGGGACTTGAAGATGATGTTAGTGGAGCGCTCGGAGATTCCGGCCGACCAACAGCGGCTCATCTACAAAGGACGTGTGCTGAAAGATGAAAGTTCCCTCGACAGCTATGGTGCGTTTTCTTTTTGGTCCTTGTGCTATTGGTTCCGTCTCGCCGTTGCCTATGGAGCTTTTATTTTTCGATTGTCATACTTTTTTTGTGGCTGTTGTTTCTCCCGTCGGGATTTCGGATACGCTACGTTTTTCCGGTGGGGAGAGACGCATGTGCCAGCTTTGTTTTTGTTTTATGCGATTTGGTTCCAGATGCGGATATATAGATGGCCGTATTGATGTGTGTCACTGTTGTTTTTATCTGCCATGGAGTCGGATCCTGTCCCCTTTTTCCTCTCATAAGGTCTGGTTTCGGGACTAGGGCTTGTTGCGGAATGCTGATCTATTGTTGCCTGATATAGAATCGCATAAGGATGTCAATTTTGTATGGTTGTGTTGGCAAAGGACAGGATTAGCATCCTCTCATCAAGTTTTGCAGACCTGGTGGTTTGCTGCAAATCGGGGATTCATATCTATTTTCTATGTGTTTGACCCCTGTTTGATTAATGGATGTGATGCAACATGCTTGCTTTAGATAGGTTGGTGTACATAAGATGTGAGGATGATGATCACATGCTTCATATGCTCAAGAAGTAAGCTTGTATGAAAGAAACATGTTGTCCTTTTAGAAATGACAGTTTCATGAATCTGGTTGTTTTGAATATCAGTTAGTTGTGTTGGGATTTTGTTACCAGCTTGGTGCTCCTTTCTAGAGGGAGGAACCTGGTCCCTTTGTGGAGATGGTATTTGAGTAGCTTCCTCATTGTTTAGGAGTGGTTGTGTTATAACATGCAGAGTTGTCATCTGCAGCTCCATATCTGTGGGCTCTACTGCCCAATTGATAGGGTTAAGGTGCTATGTGATTTGGCACTCTTCACTTTCATGTCAATTGTGTAGAATTGATTTCAGAGTCTTGGACATCACTTCTCCTACAGTTGGGATGTGACCTAGGTTCTGACCATTTCATTTTTCTTTGCACCAGGCCTGCAACATGATCACACTGTCCATCTGGTTCGTGGAGCTCCGGCGTCAACTACACCTGCCTCCAGTGCAACAGCAGTACCTACTAGTCCAGCACAGGTCCCTGCAGCAGCAGCTCCAGCAGCCAACTCTGCAAGGCTAGGGGTCACTACTGGCCCAGGGGGCAATGGTCTTGGATTCCCTAATTTGGGTGGATTTGGTGCGGGCGGTGGTGCTGGATTCTCAGAGTTTCAGCAGGTGCAAGAGCAGTTGATGCAGAACCCAAATCTGATGAGAGAGATGATGAACATGCCAGCAGTGCAGAATTTGATGAACAACCCTGATCTTATGCGCACCTTAATCATGAGTAATCCACAGATGAGGGATATTATTGACCGCAACCCTGACCTGGCACAAATACTCAATGACCCTGGGACACTGCGGCAGACGCTGGATGCTGCCAGGAATCCAGAACTCATGCGCGAAATGATGAGGAATACCGATCGGGCCATGAGCAACATTGAAGCATCACCAGAAGGCTTCAACATGCTCAGGCGCATGTATGAAACAGTTCAAGAGCCTCTGTTGAATGCAGCAACGATGGGTGGAGAGGGAGGAAATGATTTGGCATCCAACCCTTTTGCAGCTTTTTTGGGCTCTCAGGGAGTTACACAAGGACGCAGCCAAACTCTGAGCACAAATAATACTGCTGGAACACAACTGGGCACTGGAACTACTGTTCCAAACACAGCACCCCTTCCAAATCCCTGGAACCCTTCAGGTAAGTATTTCATTATATGTGACTTCTCTCTGTATGAAGCTTTTTTTTGATGCTCATTGTAGCAATGTAGGGTTGCAGTGAGATGCCATGATTAGCTTGAGTGCACTTGTTGGTTAAAATTATCTTAAATTATCCTTTTGAGATATTGATTGTAGAGTCTTAAAAGGAGTTTAGGAGGAAAACCATGGAATTGTGAATTTCTACTTTCTGCTACTTTGTTCCCTGTGGCAGCTTATACAAAGGGCTAGTTATGTGTTCCAGTCTCTCTCTTCTTCCAGCGATGAGCATAGGCAAAAGGCCACCACCTTCACAAGTGACCTTTTGTGGAGTGTTGGTTGATTTCATTTCTTCTGTTTGTTGATGTTGGTGGGTCAGCATCATGGCTGTGTCTCCAACGAGTATGAATGTTGTTGCAGAAACTCTGTCTGTTGGTTAATGTAGGCCTCTCTATGCCTTAGGCTTAGATGCTTGGTTGTATAGGGACAAACTAAAATGAAACAAATCTGACCTCACAAGCTTGTTGCAGCTTGAATGAGTAGACTATTGAAACTTTTGCTCAGTGATGTCTCTTATGTGCTAGCCAACATCATGACTGGGTCTTGCTGTTGCCTCCAGAAATGTACACAAACATAAGATGAAGCTGTTTGTGTAGTGGTTGGCCCAGAGTGTTGGGAGGATTATTGTACACTCATCCACAGCCGCCATCAGGAGCTGATGAAGTCAGTGTGCACTTATGGCATCTCATCACTGCTATTCATGATGAAGCTGATAGTCTGATATCTTGTGAGTGACTCTCATAAGGTTATGACTGCCCTCATTCTTGTAGTGTTGGATCCAAAGTTTTTTTGTGGAGATTTCTCTGCAATCTCATAGATATATGTATGACGTTAACCTATACACACTGGCCAGAGCTGATGAAGTCAGTAGGGATGTTATGGTAGCTGGTTGTTACCATATATGTTGCTGTTAAAGGCCACTGAAGTTGCATGTGACTATTGCTGTTGTTCAAAATGGTTCTTACTCTTTCCCTGTTTTTATGTGTTTTTATGTTTGGGGATTTTTTCCCCTGTTCTTTCTTTCCACTGGTATATCATCAGATCTAAGATCTCTATAAGCTTATTATTGGGTCATCTATCATTTCTATCCAGGTAAGGTATGGAGAAGGTCAATACTAATGAAGATACATTATTCAATTGGTTGAGTTGGTGGGCCTTGTTAGGCTGTGTCTGTAGACATAGGGTGAGGTTGGGTGAGTTTCCACTACTAGATGAGATTCAACTAGGGAGCAAGTCTTTGGAGCTGATCTTCACCTGTAGCTGATGAGTTTTTGTATGATTGTGGTACCAGCTACTGGAGCTGGTGCAGGTGGAGTGCCAGCCAGTCAGCCACCAGCTGGAACTGCACCAACAGCTGTGCCAGGTGGAGGACTTCCCAACTTGGGAGGACTGCCAGGTCTTGGCTTGCCAGATCTTGGATCATTGGGTGCTGGAGGAATGCTGGATCCAAGCACAATGCAGCAGATGCTGCAGAACCCCCAAATCCAGCAGATGATGCAAGGCTTGCTATCCAACCCTCAGTACATGAGTCAGGTACAGTCATAGTTTGAACCTCAATTGAGTTTGTTTGCTTTCTGGTCTATGATTTTTATCAGTACAGGTGTCATATCAAAGTGGTAGTTTGCAGTGCTGGAAAGATAGAGCATCAGTGGCCAGACCATCCTGGGGTTGTGTTTTCTGAAAATTAGGTTACTTTGTTCCCACTGGCAAGTGACAAATCATGCACTATTAAGTTTGATTTATCTATGGCCCTTCTTGTCAAAATGCTAGGATATGCTCATACTGGTCAGGAGTGTCAATGGAGTTGTGCGATGGATAGGGATGCAATCACTCATAAGGTCTTGACACAGCAGTGACTTCACAATTTTTTTTCATTTGTTTTTGCAGATAATGCAAATGCAACCACAGTTGCGGTCACTTTTGAATCAGAACCCTCATTTTAGGGAGATGCTGCAGAGCCCTGACTTCATTCGTCAAATCAGTAGCCCTGAAAGTTTGCAGGTATATTTTCATATGACAATATGCTGAAAGTATCCTTCTCATATTGGCTTAAGTTTTGGTTTTCTGCCACTTTGTGGGTGGTTCTGCCATAATAAAAAGTGATGTCTTCTGCAAAGCAGAGAGGTTCCCACAGCTAGTGTCAGCTATGTCTAAAGCAACTCCTGTCTCTTTTGCGTCACTTCAAAGTAACCACATCAGATAGTTGTGTTGATTTTTCTGCTCAAGTAGAGGACATCTTGAAAGAGATTCCTACAAATCTCAACAGTGTGGTTTCAAAAATTGTAGTTGCAGTAATTTGAGCCAGTGCAATACAGAAACTTACTGTCCAGTATGTGGGATTCAGGAACTGATGCAGCTACAGCAAGCTATGTCTGGCCAACGTCAGGGTCGACATGTACCTGGACAGTAAGCACTGGACCCTCTTTGATTTCAAGTTAGAACTGATGCAAAAGCAATGTGGACAGGTGCATAGAGCATCCAGTGCCTTCCTGTTTGCTGTCTGCTGTAACCTCTTCCTCTATTTAAAGTCTCCAGTTAAGACTCACTTTGTTGTAATGCTATGGGGAGGAAGATTTCCAGTACATCAATGGAGAGTTTGTCTATCTTTGCAGTTCACTAGATCCAGATTGTTTCTGCTGGAACCCCTGCATAGGGTTGGAAAAGCATTTTCTCTTGGTTTTTAGTCAATTTTTCTCACCTTCCAAGTGCCTTGCACACCAGTTAACTTAAATTTAAAAGTGATCCAAAAGATGATGATAAACACTTTGGCTGGACCTACATGTGTTCTTCTGTAGTGTATGCTTTATCAGGAGCTGCTTAAGACTATTCTCTTGTTGTTGCAGAGTCCCAGGACAGACAGGAACTGGTATGGGCGGTAATCCTAATTTGGATATAAGCTCACTCCTAGGTATGTTTGGTGGCCTTGGCACCGTAATTGGAAACACTCCTGAAGGTAAGTAAACCAATGCATCTGTAAGAAAAGCTCTCTACTTTTTTTGTTTTCCTGATTAGTCCAATTCACACTGTTTGCAGTGGAATCTTGTAGTGTCTATTTGTGTGCATGGGTTTTTCCAATCCTCCTTCTCCAGTTAGGTGGTGCTTAAAACTTGTCTGCTATCTGAACTTATGTTGCAGATTTGTGATTAGTGAAAATTGCCCATGAGACTGCATAACCTTTGGGTATTATATTTGGTTGCAGTCAATACTGTTGCCCCAGAGCAACTCTATGCATCACAACTGTCTCAGCTGCAAGAAATGGGGTTCTTAGACACACAGGAAAATGTTCGAGCCCTGGTTGCTGTTGGTGGAAATGTGAATGCAGCAGTGGAGCGGCTGCTTGGCAATCTTCAATAAAATAACCACAATGACAGGATTTCAGTTGACCCTTTTGAATGGTGGTGTTGACTATACAATCTGGAGTCTGCTCACAAGTGGTTTCAGAGAGACTGCTCTGCTAATTGTACTGTTTCCCTAAAATCAGTAGTATACTTGGAAGAGAGTAGGGAAATATATCTGGTGCTAGTTCTCCTGTAGAACTTAAGAGAATTTGACTACTTTTGAGATGTGTAGCACACTCCCGATTCTTAACTTCCAAAGAATTATAAGAACCTGGGGTCTATGTGCGGAGAGATAAAAAGGTTTGCTTCAACTGACTGAGGTGATTTCTGGTGACAACAAAAATGTGGGGCAGGGTTGGGTGGCATAGTAGGCCTCTAGAGGTTCTGTACTCTATAGTTTTATCTAGAGTCTCTTTGTTTTTTTGCTTCAACATTTGAAGGTTTGGGAAAAGGGATGTGGCTATGCTCCCAGATCTAGCAGCTAATGCCTGTTGCAGGTACTAGCTGTTTTTACTTTCAGTGTGTTCAGCCTTTAATAGAGTTTAGCAATTTTGAGTGTTAGGCTCCTGGATGTGGGGATGGAAAGCACAGGTCCAGGCCAGAGGTCCCACCATTTCTTTGTATCCTGGAGTTGGCCATGCCATTCTGAAATGCTATATAAGAGATGAACAAACTGTAAGACTTTGTCTGTGAGTCAGAATTGCACTTAAGAGTGAAAAATTCAAGCAAAGTTTTTCCTCAAGTTTTTTTGATGTATCTGGTTTTGTAATGCTCTTTAATTATGTGGGAAATTTTGATGCTTTTCAGTGACGGTATTTGTGATGCATCGGTTTATTAGGGCTTGATGTTTTGAATTTAATGAATGAGGTTTGATGTTCATGGAGAGCGGTTTGCCATTTATTTGTTACTCTTAGCAATCAAGTGTCAACTGGTGTAGAAATGGATGCAAAATCCTTTCAATTTTTCTTGAAAAGTTCAGCAGTGGATGCAAAATCCCTTCAATTTTTCTTTGAAGTCCAGCAATGGATTCCCTTTCTGGACTGGTGCATTTATTAACAAAGTTTGACATGTTTACTAAATCCATGGAAGTTGAAAATGGAGTTTAACGGAGATTTTGCTGTCCTCCATTAGTTCAATCTTTATCCATTGTTTTATGTTTTTAACTTTCCTAAGTTACATATCATCTAATTTACATTCATTGCCTTGAAGATAAAATAACAAAACGATTAGGCTTTGTAAGTTGTTCATCCATTGTCCAACTTTCTCAAATTGCTCCAATTCCTTGGGTTCATCCATTATCCAATTTCATCAAGTTCATCCAATACCCAACTTTTTCAAAATGTTCCATTGTCTAATTTCCATGAGTTCATCCATTGTTGGACTTCACTAGTTGTCCCAACTTCCTTGGATTGATCCATTATCTAGCACCCCATGTTCATCCATGTCCAACTTCCTGAAATCATCCATTGTCCCACTTGTTTGCATTGCCCAACTTTATCAAGTTCATTAAGTGACCACTTGTCTCTTGATTGTCCAAGCTTCCCAAGGTCCATCCACTGACCTCCTTACTGGAATAGTCTAACTTCCATGAGTCCATCCATTGTCTAGCTCCTTTAAGTTCCATCCATTGTCTAGCTCTCTTAAGTTCATCCATTGCCGACCTTTCACTTGTCGGTTAGTTGTCTTGGATTGTCCAACTTCCTTGGATCCATCCACTATTCCAACTCCCTTGGGTTCATCACCGAAATTTGGCTGGCTATCTCATATTCATCCATTGTCTCACTTTCTCAAAAATTCCTAATTCGCAAAAATCCATCTATTACCAATTCAACTGCCTTGAGTTCCATCCATTGTCTCACTTCCTTCAATTCTACAAAGTCCTTGAATCCATCCATTTCCAAAAAATTAAGATAGTGGTTTTTTGTTCACTTTTTGTAGCAATGATAGGGGCCTTGCTTGACACACATGCAACAAAGAAGCCCCTCATGAATTATATTTTGCTTTCAGAGTTTTTTGGCCTTGCCTACCAAGGCAAGGATATTGTGTTTAGATTCATTATACAGTATAGGAGCTTAATGGATTTTGGCCCCTAGGTAATCATAATAGGTCTATTTATTTTTATATGAGGATTTTTGAAAGATGATATTTTTGGCTTGTGTTGAAACTTGAGATTAGTTAATATAGTTCTAATATCTTGAAGGATTTTGGTTTCTTTTAGATGGTTTTTTTGAAGATTATATTTTTGCATGGTGAAATATTTGAGTCTCCATAATTCTTCTTTTGCCTTAAGATACTTTTTAATGTAAATGGCGAGGCCACAGTGTGACACACCCCTTGTTATACTATGGAAACAAGCATGGTACTCCATGTAGGAACCCTGCCAGCCAGCATTCCCTCAGTGCTACCAGTTTTCCAAATTGTTGATTCAGATCGCAAACACGTTCTCAAAAGTTGTCAATTCGTGAGTGAAACTGATCACACCAGAAAACTGGAACCAGCAGATGGTTGCCCATCCCACCACCCAGTGAGTGACTTTGTATCTGACAAAATTTGTCATTTTTTGCACAAAATAATCGAGGAAATTGTGTTTTTTCTAGTGTAAATTCAACTAGTTTGGCTCCAATTTTTGATATCAAAAAATTGAAGTAAAACACCCCTGGTCTCTACCACGAGGAAACAGCCTGACAAAATATGCCTGAACACCGCACCCAAGCCAATTATGAATTTACATACAATTGAACTGAATTACATTACAAGTGGTGCAATAGAGAACGGTTCTGGTCCCACACATACATGAAACCAGGAATCTGGTTTCATGTCTGGTTTCTCAAAAAATAATAATAATTCTGGTTTTGGTTCTAAAAATCAGAACAGGTTCTGATCTAGTTTCAGGTAACCCAGCCTGCAACTGACAGTTAACTGCTGGTTGACCTCTGGTTAGTCCTCCAATTATATATATCTTTTTTCAAGTTTGTTTCAAAATTCTTGGTTATGGTTCCAGTGACTTGGTTTGGGGTCTGGTTCTGGTTCCAGGTCCAAGACCAGTTAAAAAAATCAGACCTCATATTGGTTGGTTTGTTTTCACAAACCAAAGCCAGAACTGGTAGTGTGGGATGAAATGGAGTATTATGGAGGTTTCCATGTGATGAAGACCTAATGAAAAGTGGATGAAAGTGCCAAAAGCAAAAGATGACAGGAGTTCTGGGATGAAATGGAGTATGATGAGGTTTCATGGGATGAAGACCTAATGAAAAGTGGATCAAAGTGCCAAAAGCAAAAGACCATAGGAGAGTGGTTAGTTGATGGGGGTTTTTTTTTTTTTGTTTTTTTGTTTTTGTTGGGTGCATATGAGTGTGTTGGGTTGTCTTTTTGCAAGTTAATGACGTTGAAGAAACTAATGGTGTTGCATTTGTGTAATTTATGTCAAGGAGACTGAGGGGCTGGTGTTTGGTTTGAGTTCTTGATGATTTTTAGCAATGACGGGCTCAATGGAAATGCTTTGGTGGTTGATTTTGAGGAGGGGTGGTGATGAAGAGCATAAGATGAGCTAAGTACCTTTGTTCTCGAAAGCTCCAAAATTCACTAGGTGGTGAGATAACTGTTGTGATTTCTTTTTTTTTGGTGTTGTGGCTGCCTGGGAGGAATGCCCATAGTGGGATGTTTAGTATTCTCTGACTCCAATCCTCTTTCTGTTGCGTACTGGAGTTCTGAGACTAAGCGTGTGTAAATCCATGAAACCTTGGGGAATTGCATTTGGCGATGAGACTCAATCTATTGGGAACTCTGGACATGGTGTTTGCACCATTCTAATGGCTTGCAAAAAAGGGAAAAATCTGTTTGAGGTGTTTATGTCTGGTTTATTTTTTGTCAAAATGCCTCAGTGTATTATGTGGGATAAGGTTTGGGTTTTGAGAGAACAATATGTGAAGCTTTAAATGTCAAGTGAGATCATAATAGCCTTAAAAAGAGCTACTCCGGAGAGATTTGATCCACCAGTTTTATAATTCTTCTTCATGTCTCCCCGACTGGTTTTGATGGATCGATTAGATTCATAGGTTAGCTGGAAGTTGTCACGGTTGCAGGAAAGCAAGGAATGTGCATTAGGGTTTAATGATTGGATGGATGGTAAAAGTTTGGATGAGGAATCAATTATCGTTACACTGACACGGTTCAACATTATTTGCTAAAATATTCAAAAGCACTCATTAAATATTATAATCACTTTTATTTTTAGTGAAATTCTTTAAACATGACATATTTTGGGGGAATTTCTTAAACAAATATTTACATAATAATATATTGTAACATCTTATTAATCATATTTGATTTTTTTCAACTTTCAAACAAAAGCTCCTTAAAATATTCTAAGAATATTTTGGGATAAATAGTCACCTAAGTGAGTAGGGTTGGCTCCTATTAGCATGGAAACACCTATGGGAAATGTATATTATATTATATATATATATAGTGTGTGTGTGTTGGGTGCAAGATTTGTAATTATTAACATTTGAATCATTTTGCATAACTTTGCATTTGACTTCCATTACATTTGGACATAGTTTTTTTATTTTTAAGAGGTAAGAATGCAATGAGTGACTTTTTAACTTTTCTTTTTGAAGTGTTTCTAAATGCTTGCATTTTTTTCTCTTACAATTTAAATAAATTGTTTCTCAGAAAAAATAAAACTTGTTAAAACTTACACTTTTTCAGGTTTCTACAATCTTCATTAGATAATATTGTCTTGTGAAAAATGTAACAATAAAGTGAAAATGAAAATAAAGTAATGGAGAATGAAGCATGAACAATTTATAAGAATTAAACTATAATGGAAGAAACAACAATGGAGGAAAGGTTTGAAAATGATTTTAGTCTATAAACATAAGCAATTAAAATACTAGAAAATGAAAAGAACATAATTATTGTAAATCTTCAAAAATTTAGGGCTAGTGGTTAATTAATTGGTAGTAGGTGATAGGTACATAGGAGGTGGTGGTGGTTATTATGTAGGTAGAAGGAGCATGGTGGTTTAGTAAGTAGGTAGGTGGTGGTTAATTAGCAGGTAGTACCTACTTGCTCACCTATCTATTTACATAGTCAGGTCCTACTTATTTATGACTTGTGTATGTACTTATCTACTACCAACTTGCACACCTTCATTTCATTATTACATTGAATTTTTAATACATTTAATGATGTAATGTAACAACATCATAATGATTATAGTATTCACTCGGCAAAATTGTAATTTTATAACACATTATGTTTGGCAAAATGTGTCAATAAATAATGTGAATAATCAAAATTGTTATGTTTTAATGTCAATGTCACAATTACAATTTTCTACAATGAGAAAAATTTACACTTGAAAATTTGTCATCCATTTCACATAGGTTTAATTTCATAATTAGATTTGATTTAGCAATGATTTTATTTCAACTTTAAAGACATGCCATTGATTTAAATTATTTATTTCAAAATTTCCAATGGAATGTCTCTAATGATTAATCATAATATACTAAACATATAATCTACTATAATGAAATTAATTTCATTTCACATGTGAAGTACATAATTATTATGAGTTGATTATAAAATTTCATAGGTTTTTACTCATAATTATTTTTTAATTAAAAATTTAGAGACATGTTAGGAATATGTTTTAGATACAACAGCCATACATGGTGACACATCATTATCTCTATCATTTCCTTGTGATTGATGTTAGTCATGAGATTAACTCTATGATTTCCACCTAAATCTAGCAGGGTCCACATGGTGATAACAATGTCCATTTTGATTGAATTTTTTTTGAACTTAGTCAAATCACACATTGCTAGTTTCGGGTTAGTCAAAACAGATAAAGTTAGTTAACATTTTAGTCAAGTTGAAATGATTTTACAATCATCTTAATCATGATGAAGGGTGAAAAAAACATGTTTTTGTTGTAGTGAAGGTTTCAAATATGTTTTTATTATGGTTAGATAAGTAAAGTTGCAAAGTGTGTAATATGATAAAAGAAGTCTAGCAAAGGTAGAGATGTGTGGAATAGAACTTGTGTTTATCTTGGTCTCTTTGTCTAAGAAAACTAAATACTCTAGTTAAGACAAGAATTAATTTGTTTTCAAAAAAAAGAACTGAGTCAATTCTTAGAATTTACCCAAAGAACCATAATTGGTGGTTCTCACAAAATAGTGAGATCTTCCCAACATTGGTAACCACATTAATAATTTTCAGTTTCATCATGAATTATTATGTTCCCAAATTGCCAATATTTATTATGACACACCAATTTTAAATATGGATTCCTACTTGGAAAGAAAGTTCAAATCTTGGGCACCTTCCAATATCACAGAAACATATTGCACTTAAAATCCTATGTCAATATAACCCAATGCATGATATATATATTATGTCATTATTAATTCATAAATAAACAAAGTCCATGAATTAAAACCCTTGGTTGACACCTTGACTATAGAACCTAGTGAGAACCCATCACCAAGTTGATTGCCAGTTACATAGAGAGAGATATATAGCAAATCCTTTTTTCTAAGAGCAAATTAAAAACTTGTTTTGGATTTTTAGTTGCAAATCCTTCCATATTGTTTATAATGATCCATCACATTAGCCATTTGGACTAGTTATGTTGGGCACATTGGAATGTGAACTCAACGTTAAGCATGCTAAATTGACAATAGTAGACTTGTTTACAATTGTTTATATAATACATATGGAGAGAACATTTGTTTGTGTTGAATTAATTTTACAATAAAGTTATCTGCAAAGTCAGGTGATTAGGGAGCGAAAATGGCCAGTTTCAGCAGAATAGGGTATCAAATGCTTGACTGGGAATGAAAATTTACAAAACAAAATATCTGTGATCGGAACTAGTTTTTGCACCAATTTTGGTGAGAAACTGAGTTTCATCCCCTCTTTACTGAGCGCCTCCACTAGTTTAGAACTGCCCATCACCGATGGCTACCTTGTCACCAATCACTTGTTTAGATCTTTATCATCTGTGCTTCATTTTGAGTGATTTAAAATGTTATGGGAGCTCTATTTCAAGCTCTAGAAGTCATCTTTGAAGTGCAAATGAAAAGGAGCAACAAACAAATAGCAAGAAGAGAAACAAGCTTTCCAACTCACAAAACATAGTTTTTTCTTTTTTTCTTCTCTTTCCTACTTTCAAAGCTTCTAACTTTCTCAATTTTTATTCATTTAAAACAATTTAAAGGAGCAGCACCTTCAGTTTTACAAATCATCTTTGAACTCTAATAGGAACATAGCAACATACAAAGAATTATTTTGGGTGATTGAGAACCAGCTTTGTAGTGTTGACGGTTTGGGTGTTCGTAACTTTCTCAATTTTAATCCATTTTTGACAATTTTTAGTGTGCCAGATATGCCAATACAAGAAATTTAAGTCTTGTTTGGACACCAAAAATATCAGAGCCTTCCCCTTGAATTCGGCCTGCCCTGACTGTTTAAGTGACCACTCATGGGCTGTTCTACCTTACTGCAACATATATTGTCATTGCTCCTATCTGTACAACTACTATAAATATTCTCGAACCTTGTGCATTAAATGCTGAGTTTCAGCATTTCATTTTGAGATTTAATAAAATTTCCCTACTTTGCAGATACGACTCAAAAGATAGGATAGGGATGAAAGAGAGGGTGACTTTATGGATAACTTTAAAATATGAACCTACATTGGCATTACAAGCCCAGAAAATCCATTAGACTTCAAATTTGTACTAGTCAATGCTATACTTCTTTCACCAAAAAAAGACAAATTAGTGTTCATACTGCACAGGGACAGATGGAAGTATGTTACCTATAGTAATCAAGCAGCTCAGTGTGAAATGGGTCTTGACTTTTATTGCAAGTTCAAGCAAAATCAGGAGATGACAAAAATTGCTTTTCCAGCAAAAAAGTTTCACCCTAATAATTTTACCCTAAAATCTTTACATGGATGCAAAACTATCTTCCTTTTGGGCATAAGCCAATAAAGACTGATGCAAAAGAAACACGCTTCCTTTTTGCCCCAGACAAAAGACAAAAAGAAAATAAAAAATGATGCAAAAACTATCACCCGTTTGGGTCTAAGCAAATAAAGACTGTTGCTAAAAGAAACATAGTTTCCTTTTTGCCCTAGATAAAAGACAAAACCCAAAAGAAAAAATGATGTTTGGAAAGAAAAACCATATTTGTGGACCTGCAATCTGGTAAAATTTTGTGGCTCCTTTCTCTTTCACCCCAGCCTCAAGTTATATGACAGAACCAGGGTTTGCCAGCTGGGTTTAGGGTTTAGGGCTTAGGTCTTGTTGAGATGAGGTCCTATCTGGGCATTCTGGTTCAGGGGCAACTTAGTTTGGCCCAAATCATGATACGAGAATGGCAACGAAGAAAAAATGGGCTAATTGTGAGGAATGGAGTGGATAGGAATCGAGCTTGATGGGAATAATGAGCGAATGGCGGCAAATGGTGGGCTCATGACTGAAAATGATGATGGGCAAATGGTGGCGAATGGTAGCGAATGGTGGGCTCGTGACTGAAAATGATGATGGGCAAATGGTGGCGAATGGTGGTGAATGGCGGGCTCATGACTGAAAATGAGGATGGGCAAATGGTGGTGAATGGTGGCGAATGGTGGGCTCATGACTGAAAATGATGATGGGCAAATGGTGGCGAATGGTAGTGAATGGTGGGCTCGTGACTGAAAATGATGATGGGCGAATGGTGGTGAATGGTGGGCTCATGACTGAAAATGATGATGGGCAAATGGTGGCGAATAGTGGGCTCATGATGGAAAATGACCCAATGCATTATACAAAATGATGGGCTAATGGTGGGCTAATGGTGGAGGATGGTGACAAATGACGGGCTAATGATAGGGATTGATAAGGGACGACAAGGACCAAACAACGACTAACGAAGGGGAATGATGGGGGTGGACAAGAAACTTTTATTTAATTTATAATTTAGATTTTATTGTATTTTTTTCTAGGTGACAGATGAGCATTAGCGGATGACGGGGATGCCACAAGGGACAATAGGGGCATTGAGGTGGATGCCATGGCCATTTGAACCAGCCCCCCAGAGGTTCTTGAATTTGAAAAAATTGTGTGTTAGGATGAGAATCGCATGCTTTTAAAATGGGAAGAACCCCAGGCTTGAACCCACACCCGAAGAACCTCCAATTCTTTTTGAAAAATCAAAACCGGGGCACACCGCAGGTTCTCTTAAAAATGAAGAACCACACAACACTGGTAGACACCACCAACCCAAAAAAAAAAAAAAAAAGTCTGAATGGCAACAAATGAGTGAGAGAGGGAGTGAGATGACGGGGTGAAAATTGAGGGCTGCTGGGGGGGGGCCAAAGGTGCCAGGAAGGATG
>Ga0116227_10005599_pt1 | contig 26324 bp, 16 predicted proteins | sample S1TSphgellanicum_FD_89693 | JGI IMG/M metagenome (GOLD analysis project Ga0116227, IMG submission 89693) | Host-associated microbial communities from peat moss isolated from Minnesota, USA - S1T2_Fb - Sphagnum magellanicum MG | ecosystem: Host-associated > Plants > Peat moss > Unclassified...
CAGCGGGCGACCGGTGTCAGTCTGTGACGGGGGTTGGACCACCACGGTTTTCGTGTACAAACCATCTTCACAAAGCATTGGGACCGTCCGAAAGGGAGGAAAGACAGTCAAATCGCACCCTTCCCCCCCCGCACCAGAGGCAAATAAAAAAACTTTCCCCTCCCCTCCCCCCCCCCCCAACTACCGAAAGAATTGACGATTATATAGAGAAACGTGTTTTCGAAAATTTCCAAAACTTTCGGGAGCCAAGGTTCAAAATGTCAAAACCGGGGTTTTGGGTTTTCTCACATCGGGTAAGGGAGTAAATACTAAGACTGATAATCTAAGGGTACACACGACTAGTTCTAATACCCACACAACGTCGGTCGGGACCACTACGCGCGTTCGGGGTGGCTGGAGTGGCATAGCCATGGGTGTCCGAAGGTCACAGGTACCACTAGTTTTACCTATTCAACATAAATTGAAAACACATGGTGGTTAACATGGCGGCCAGCCAAAGTGGATCCAGATTCTAGGGTTTTAGGGTTCCAGAGCTCCAATGGTTTTAGGGTTTTAGAGAGGGCTGAGTAGTTTGTAAACTCCGTGGTGATGGCGATGGATGGAGTTGCTCCAGCAGTAGCAGGAGCGCTCAACAACAAATCCCACGAGAATATGAAGAAGAAGAAGAAGAAGAAGCGTAAGCAGCAGGAGCAGAAGGAGGAAGAAGCTACAGAACCAGCTTCTTCGCATCGTCGGATTCTCAAGTTCAAGCTTCTCGACGCCGAAAATGACGCATTGAAAGCTCCAGACGGGGAGAGGAAGAAGCGACGCAAGACGAGAGATGAAGCTCTACAGGTAGAAAAAGACTGCTTGAGTGCTCTACCACATGAGAAGAAGAAGAAGGTTAAAGAGAAGAAGTGCGAGCAAGAGGATGATCACTTCACAGACGCGATTGCCGTTGCGGTGACTGCGCAATCCGTGCTTGTCCACGCAGAAAACGGATCCGTGAGCGGTCCACACAGGGACAAGAAGCGACGTAAAGAAGACAGCCATACTCCTCCTCCTCTTCCTCCTTCAACGCCGCGATCTTCCCAAGATTCACCCCTGCACACGGCAGCTGAAGCTGAAACTGGAGGTGCCGGCGATGGCGCAGCCACATCCTCCAGGTACACAGTTAGCATTGCAGTTGCCGGCTCCATCATCGACAATGCCCAGTCCTTTGCACTCGCAACCAGGGTTTGTCACCTTCCACCATCTCTGTCTCCCTCTGTTTCTGTGCACACTCTCATCTTAGATTCTTCTCAGAGGCCTGAACACTGAGACAATCCTACCTGGGCGTTTGCAGCTGGCAGGACAGATTGCACGAGCTGCAGCAATTTTCACAGTTGATGAGGTAGCCAGATTTCTATCTATCTTATCTTAAGGTGCTTGGGGCTTTGCAACTACATTGCATTATTCTTTTCCTTGAAGGAGAGAGAGAGAGCTGGATTGTTGCAAATGAGATCATCAGGTCAGGTGGGTGCTGGTGGTGGTGGTGGTGATGGGGTGATTCTCTCTTTCTCTCTCTGCACACCAGATTGTTGTGTTTGATGATGGTGTGGAAGGCAGTAGTAATAAGCCACCAAAATGGAGTGAAGATGGATCCGAGAGTTGTGGGCTTTTCCTTTCACGCATTTTGAAGTACATGGAGACTCCACAATATCTTCGCCATGCCTTGATCCCCAAGCACAATGGCCTCCAATTTGCTGTAAGCAAAATTCTTCTTCTTCTGTGTTCAGTTTTTCTCATTAAGTGCAACACCCAAATTCATGTTCATAGTGTTTGTCAGATTGCCTATGCTGCAGGGGGGTCTGCCACCTTTGGATGTGCCACATCAAGCTCGCAGGCATGAATGGCTACCATACCGAGAAGGTGTGAAAGTGTGCAACTCTCTTTGGTCTTAAAAAATTTCTCCTCTTCTTCTATCTGTACTGTTCCACCTGCTGTTGTTCCCTCTCTCTTTGTCTCTTTTCTCTGCTTTGTTGAATCCAGGCATCACATTGGTGACTGCTGTTTGACCTGACCAGTGAAGGCTTTGCTAATCTGCAGGTGTGGTGACAGACAGGGTACCACCAGCTGGTGGTGGCAGTTGTGTTAATGTCGGCCTATATCAGGTATTCTCACATTTAAACTAGTGGGAGAAGATTTCCATGCTGCAGTTTGTGGACTATTCATCTCTCATACATCTCAGAAACAGTGGTTGTGGACACAAAATAGCTGTACAAGCAATATTTTTCTCCCCCCCCCCTTCCCCTTCCCCTTCTCTGTCTCTGTCTGTCTCTGTCTCTCTTGCTTCTCTGGTTTGGAATTCTGAATGAAATGTTAGCATAAGTGAATGCAGGATGTAGTAATACAGCAATCCTTGAAACCAGGTGCACGTGTAACTGTGGCCATGGGCTCCACACGTCCAGAACATGGTTAGTTCATTTGTAACACTTTTCTGGCCCTCTTGTTTGGTGTCAAGTTTGTGAATAGAAATGGGTATATGATTTGTGTGCTTGTTTCTTTTGAGGGATGGAACATTGCATTTGTTGAGCAGGGGAAGTGAGGGTCCTGGAGGTGGTCCCACCAGAGGAGCCCAGAGAGAAGGCAGGTCTATATTGGGGCTACACTGTGCGCCACACATCTTGCTTGAGTGCTGTCTTCACAGACTGCCCTTTCATGGTGTGTTGAGCCTCTCTTGCATGTCACAGTTTAGGTGCATGTTGGACACCTGCAGATCTTTGAATTTTGAATCATCCAGAGTAGAGTATTGATTTCTTTATCTCCTTGGCTCCTGTAGCACCTTTTGCATGCAAGTCAACATAAGTTTCTGAAGGTGCAGAGCATGTCTCAGAAGTTTCTAAACAAAGAAGAGCCATCCAAGTGCATGGTGAGCAGAAGCAAGTGCAGAAAATGGGTTTGAGAGAAGTATGCTGTAAATCTCACACTGCACTGAGTATTCCTGGACTGCAGGGTGGGTATGATTACATTATTGGAACATCAGAGCATGGACAGAAAATCAGAGCTGCTGAGTTTACTATACCTAAGTTCAAGTGAGTAAATGCTGTGCACTTCAGATCTCACCACAGGTGTTGCTGACATCAGTCAGCATGGTGAGCAGGTTGTTGTTTATGGGGTTTTTATTTTGTGTATGTATTTTGCTAAATTTGCAACAGTAACTTGAGTCAATCTAGCTACTAAAAGGAAGAGGATGCTATCAGAATTCATGGGTTCAGAGATATGGATCTGCTGGTCCGAGCATCCAAGATGAACAATTGGGTTGTGGAACAAGTCTCTGCCGTGGAGGATTGGCTGAGGGCTACACATGTCCCAACATTTTGCATTAGTCATGTCTGTGTTGTTCATTGCAGACTGATAGATACATCAGGTCAGAGACCTGGATAAGGACACAGATGCTTTCTTGACAGAAGCCTGAGCATTACTTTCATACATGATGTAGGAACCAAAGCGTTCTTTTCAGTTTACAGTGGTGTGCACATCACTGCAGGCACCTGCTAATAGTCTTTGGAGGAGTTGCAGGCTTAGAGGAGTCCAAAGAGTTGGACAAAACAATCAAGGTATTCCCTTTTCGACTTAGTATCATTAAGTGCTGTGACCCAGACGAGATTGTGTCCAATCAGATTGCCTTCAGCTCTTTTGAACAGTAAGAAGATCAAGCTCCTGAAGAAATGTCTGGACTGTGTTTCAAACAGAAATGGTTTTGAGCAATATAGATTCAGATTACCATGTCCACATGGTATCAATTTTGGAGACTCAAGTTCCTAACTTCATTGTGCATGTGGTCAAGGTGGCAGATGTGGCATCTTTATTTGACATTTATCTCAACACCTGTCCAGGACAGGGCAGCCGCACAATCCGCACTGAGGTGAATGTTACTATCTTCAATTGATTTCAGCAAGATACATTATGTGGTTTGATGACATTGCTCGCAATGTGTTCTTATCCATCAAACTCCTCCTCAAACATGGTTTTCCATTGATGTGACAAACACAGGATATGAACTAGTGAATTGTTGGCATGTCTGTAGGAAGCAGTGCTCATATCTTTGCAGTATCTTCAAGATCCAATTATGCGTGCTCTTGACCTGCCGTTCCCTCCATGAGTACCATTTACCAACGTAAGTCAGAGAAATCATACACATGTAGTGTAGTTACACATGTTGCAGGCAATCATCACCATTGTTTCTGTCACAAAATGTAAAGAATTTGAGTAGTTTATGACTCTCCACTTTTTCTCAAGGTTGATGCAAGAGATGAAGAGAGTAATTAGACTGAGGAGGACAAGCACAAGACAAGATGACATCACATCAGCTTTACAATGTAGGTCTGATGGGATTCGGGAGGTATAGTACTGATGTCTGCAGAGAGCTTATAATGAATTGCACAAAATCTAACAGTTGCATCATTATCAGTTGGTTTTTTTGGGTGATTTTTTGCCATTTGGTAAAAAACAAAAAAAGCAAGTGCAACGTCTACAAAGTAAGTAAGAGGAATTAGCCAAATTCTGGCAACTTTGGTGCATTGTTTCCACAAAAATTCTTTTGCATGAGTCACACTAGATTCTTTTTTGTCAACCAGTTGCAGAAATTCAACCAATAACCTTTTTTTTTTAAAAATGTTGGCTGGTATTTTTCTTGGAAAGGAAGAAAAATTAAAAATTCCCAACTTTTGGTTTTGTGGGAATCAGAGGTAGGACTTTCCAAATCTTTGAGGTGAAAGGGACTAAAGGATTGTGCTCCCACTCTCTGACCTTATTTTAGTTCTTATTGTACTTAAAAGTAACCCTTTTCATGTTCCCATATGTTCTCAAATCATGTTTGTGTCCTTAATAGGTCTACAATTGTTCTTAGTCTGTTCATTATGACGTTCCTATTGTTTTTTGTTTTCATTGCTCATGCTTTCATAGATTTATTTGTTGAATTATTGCAATGTTTGATCTACTAAGATTGAAATACTTTTTGGGTATGGTGAAGAGTAGGGTGAAAAAACATTTTTGTATCATGAATTTCCCAACCGTAAAAAGACACAACTTTCTCCCTTTGAGTTAGTTTTTCATATAGAACTAATTATGTTGGATATGTCAACAACTTTGAAATAGAAAGAATATGTCATATTTATGCAATTTTTAGGATTCAAGCATTGTACATGGGCCATTGATCTACCCCAAAAGAGTATAAAATTTTGACCTCCCCCTTCTCTATCCTTACCCCAAAACTCTTGAACATCCTATGGATGTGGTTTTGTCATTGTGAACCTTGACAAAACTCATTGACCTAATTGGTTATGTATGCAATGAATCATGTAGTTGTGATTTGTGTGTCTTGTGGAATTGTGAGTGTGGAAATGCATGGATTGATGTTGTAAGTTTAACCTTGGGCTTGTGATCAAGGTTAAGGGCATGAGAGAGGATGCAAGTTGGGAAAATGTTTAACAACTTACACACATTGTCACAAGTGCTAGAAAGTGCAAAAGAGGTGAGACTCAAACATTCTTAAATGTGAAATTGCACTTTTGGAATTGAAATCTTGGAATGTCTTGAATCTTTGAGACAAAAGTGAAAATAATAAAGCTTGTTCACTTTGGGCCTATTTTATACAATTGAAAAGTTCTTGAAATGTAAATATCAAAAATGGGCTTACATTGAAGATCTAAATATCATGTTATGACTAAAAGAGTTGTTGAATGCCAAACTCCCAACTGCTAAAACTAACAAAATAAAATCAAATGAGCTTTTATTGAAATGTTCAATATGTCATTAGAAAATTCTCTTGAAGGATTATAACATTTCCCTTTGAAATAAATTAATTGAAAAATTTATGTGCAAGTTATAAGCCAACAATGTAGTAGGATTGATAATTTGATAATTTTGGGAGTTTTCAAGATTCCTGAGAATTTTAACTATTCAAATGGACTCTTCACCACCAATCATAAAATATACTATTTGGAAGGATGTGGTGCGTCCTCCCAAAGGTTCAAGTTGTTTGAATCAAATAAGTTTAGGTTACCTACATCACTAAATTTTCACATCATTTGATTTCAACTTGTGTTAACCAACTTGTTTCATTTGTGAAGGTTAAGTTGTATGTAAATTCACACTAATATTTTCATTCTAGTGCCATCTTGACGTTCTTGCATGCCCTTATAACCCTCAAGTGAATGGAACTAAAAAATCCACCTTGGTGTCATAGATGGTATCTCTAGCATTATCACCAACATATCATCCCCAACATCATTTCCAACATCATCATAAATATATGAAATTCATCCATCAACATCCTTTTTTCATCCACAATAGTTGAAATTCATCTTTTTTCATTTTTTTCATCCATAACATGTAGTTAATTTATATTTGACTTTTAATTAACTTATAATTAATTTGTAGTTAACTTACAATTTAATTTATAATTAACATGATCAACAACATAATGTCATTCTCAAGCCCAAACATCTTTGACATCAAACATTATGAATAATTCTTAAAGACAAAAACCATTATTTGTCATAATCATGATATTTTGGGGAAATATCCCCTTGAAATTGGCATCAAAGGTTAATTGAGGAATTAAAATCAAGTTCAAAGCTTTTCCAATGATGATGATATGTTTGAATTTTGAAATGGTTTGCTATATCATGATGGGTTATTATTTATACTTAATGACCCTATTTAATTCAAAGTTTTCCATGTTAACCATGATGCATTGGTTATAAGTACCATTTTGAATTCAACGAGACCGTGGAGTTTATATCTCGATATTATTAATGGCAACACCTTTGGAAGTATGTCAAGGAGTTTGATGAATCATGTGATGTTTGTGCATGAACAAATAATTCTTGTCATTGCCTACATGGGCTCTTCCAACCACGACCAATCCTTGCATTGTTGTGATTTTCAATTTTGATGGACTTCATCACAAATCTTTCACCTTATAATTCATAAAATTCCATTTTGGTGGCGGTGGATCATTTGATGAGAATAGTTCATTTCAATGAATTGATGAAATAACTTGGTGAAATATTTGATGGTGAAAAGAACATTTCAAATGACTGGTGAAAGAACATCCAAATTAATTTTTTATCATGTTTTTTGATATCATTGCCTCCCTAAGGTTATCCTTTTTAATCATGGACCTCAATTTACATTCAAGTTTTGGAGAATAATCTTTGAGCTTATATGCATGAAAATGAAGCTATCATCAATTTCCACCCTTAGATAGATGGGCAAATAGAACATGTCAATCAACTCTTCAATGCATAACCAATTATCATTAAGACAATCGGTCAATCTTTTTACCTACGATAAGGTTCGCATATAACAACACAACACATTGATTACAAATCAAACACCTTTCTTTGCAAATCATGATTTACACCTTAATTTAACATTCAAGGTGCGAACAAGATTATGAAACATGTAGCCAAAAATAAGGCCTTGTGGTTGGAAGGCATTTGAACACAACTTGTGTCTAACCTTGAAAATGTGTGAAGGCAATATAAAGAAAATGTTGATGAACATTATAAGGAAATAACTAAACTTCAAGGTTAAAAACTGAGTTTGGCTTCAATGGCAAAATATCAAGACAACATGACATTTGGAAAAATTGGATTATCAAATATTTGGTGCACTTACCATCAACAAATAAGTAAATCATGTGGCTTTTTAATTCAAGCTTCCAAACTTTGTGAAAATTCATCTTGTGTTTCATTTTTAATTATTAAAACCCTACCTTGTGTCCACCATCCCAAGAAAAGTTCTTAAATCGCCTCCACCTATTGAAATCAACAACAAACATGAATACAAAGCGAAGGAATTTTTTAATTTTAGGTTGTCAAATCAACAATTGCGATATGTCGTCCATTAATGAAGTTATGACATTAGTGAACAATGGGAGCCAACTCAACATCTTTCAAATGGCCTCAACAATATTTTAAAAATTCAATGGAGATATCCAAACAAGTTTAAGGTCGTTCCTCTTGGAACTCATTAATAAAAAAAGGAAGTGATGTTAAAGATGACATCCTTAGCATCATCACCATCATCATGGCCAACATCATCATGAATGGATGAAATTCATCCATCATCATCCATTTTTCATCCATAACCTATAATTAACATGTAATTAACTTATAATTAAGTTTTAATTAGCTTCTAATTTATTTATAGTTTAGGAAGATTTTGAAAAAGGTTCTTCAAATATTGGGCACATGGAAATTTTCATGGGGGTTATTTTTAGCTAGGTCCCCAAAAGGGTATAAATAGAGGTAAGACATTGCATTACTTTCAATTTGTTCAACATTAATATGAGGTACAATCTTTCACCACGATCTTCTTCACTTCATTTCATATTTTCACATGTCATCAAGGTAAAATTTTGTTTGAACTTTTGACTTATATACTTTGTGTTTTTTTTCAGATTTTCATATTCTATGTTTAAAATTATATTTAAACCTTTTTTTTTCATATTTTGCATTGATTTTTGTGTACCTTGGAAATAATTTTGCTTTCATAGTTTTTGTCCCCATCCATGACACCATGTATTTCTATTTTTGGCTCTTATATTCATTTCAAGGAATTACCATTGATACCCTAAGGATTGGGATGAGCTTGGGTTTAAGGTCTAAGGTTGACTTGACCACTTGTTTCCTCCATGTTTTTAACTTGTTCACCTTTTGTTGAAGTAATATGCATATTCTGGACATTATTTAAGTATAACTTGCATATTTTCTATTGGTTGGAGATTTTTTGTCATTTAATTTGCTTAATGGAGGAAATTGTTATTTTCATCACCTTTGATATCTTAAGGTGGGAAGGGATTAGAGATTTGCAATAGAAAGTTTCAAATTTTTGTGGGTTGTTTGGCGTTTTTGAGTTGGGTGATATTCATGCCTTTCCATGTCCCTTGCAAAAAGGATTGGTGGTTGATGGAACTACAAAATTACAAGGATATGACCTATTGATGTTTAAATCCAAAATGGGTAAAATTTGATGTGCAAGTTCAATCACAAGCAAACCAAATTCACCAAAAAACCAAACATGTGCACTTGTGCATGCATGCACACACCATGATTTTTTTTACTTTGGTTACCAAAACATCACCAATTTGTTTTAACACCCATGATAAAGGTGATCATTTGCACATCCCAACAATGAATAGTCCAAGAAATATGGAACAATGGGTCTCATAGATCCAAGATTTGAATGGATTCAAATGTGGATCCAATTATGGGAATTAAATTCATAATTGTATTGAACAATACATGCAAACAAAGCAATTTTTATTTTTAATTATTATAAATTCAATTTTTTTTGTTTGAAATGGTTTCAATGGTATCGTGTTCATGTTGTATTACAATTAAAATACCTCTTGCACAAGCGATGTATTGTGTTGATGAAATACTTGCTCCATGTAAAAGGAAAAAAAATTGAAATTGAACTCTTGAAACAACATTTGTTTCATAAAATTCAGCCAGGAAATGTCTAGATGTTGGATTTTTCTCAACTATTGTAACATGGTGTCTAACTACTTTTAACAATTAATTGATATCAATTCATTGTTGTTAAAAGCTTGTGCATGTAACATGGACCTACTCCCTGATTTTATGCAAACAATACAAGATATTGATGCATAAATGTGATATGTTTGATGTTTAATGTTAAACTGTTTTAATTGTGATTTTTTTGAAATGTATGAAAATGACATGTTATGACATAAGTGAGTTGAGAAGCTAATGAGGGCCCCTATAAAAAACAATGGATCTTATAATTGACAATCTTTTCACTTCTAATGTGCCTTTAAGAAAATTGACTAGAGATGGATTATTGCATTTTATCACACCCAATCACATACCAATTATGATGCAAGGAAAATTCAAGGATTGCAAAGTATAAGCCAAATTATTCATAAGTCAACGATTTATCATTTAGATTAGTTTATATTTGAAGATTATTGAACCAAGTTTTTTGGTTCTTCTAATTTCAAATTTGCAACAACCAATGAACTAGCCAAAGAAACTGGTATATTGATGTAGTTGTTGAAATCTAGGATAAAGTTGATGATTTTTTCCATGGCATTTATTGGACACCCCAACTTGTTGCCGTTCCGTGAATTCTCAAAGTGGTTTCATTGTCCTAGATTTTGTAGACTTCCCATTCACAATTCCATGCTTCAAGTTAGTATCAAAACACAACATGATAAACATAATTTCAAGTGAAATGATAATTTAAACATTTATACATGTGTGTGTAGACAATGAAACATCTTGACATAATTTTCAAGATTTGTTGGAGGCTACATCCAAACAATGTAGTGAACACCAACATATGATACAAGGAGGCTTGTGCTAATTCTAATTACTAATGTGATAGACTCAATTGCAATGGCATGCTCATGGTGGGATGTATTAAAATGGTTTAACCTAATCAAACAATGTGGGATATATATGGATAAGGATTAAATATGTAAAGTTGGCATAAAGTGGAATGGTTTAGTGGTCATATAACAAAGTTATTGTCATACCCAAACAGTGTTAGACGAAGAATTATGTGATAATAGAGTCTAGATCTATTGGGACACTCTATTTGCATGAATGGGAACCTACATAGTTGTAATGTTATGCAATTGCAAAGTTGAAGATTACAATATGGGTCTTATGTCAAAAGACTTATTTACATAAATCATTGTAAATGAGCGAAAAGGTTTGGTAATTTGTTATTGACTACACAAAGAAAAAGCAACCAAGAAAGGTGCAAAAAATGCCAATAATTGAGATGACCATCTTGTATGTAAAGGAAAAAAAATGGAACTCACAATAGTTCTTGGAGGATTGTAAACATTTTTCTGTGGTCTACTTCGATGAAGTTTGACTTGTTGAATGGTGTTAGAATGATCAACCTCACAAACCATCACAGTGGGTGCAGACCATGTAGACATGGTGGAGCTTTGACCTTGAGACACTACTGAATTTCTCCCAATGTTTAATTTGCTTCTATTGATAGTTGCAAGTTTTCCATCCAACCTTTCCAAAGATGCAAGAAGACTCATCTCTTCATCAGAACCTAACATACCACAATTTTTTTTACCATTATGCACATCATGATCGACTTTGATGTTACCAAGAGGTTGTGAATCTTCAAGAAGCTTCTTAGTAATATAATTGTGGACTGTGATAAAACTTGTGATTTGTTCATTTTTCAAAACATCTTGCAAATATACATATGGCATAGGGTTGTGAGGTTCAACCATCTCATGTGAAAATGGTTTGTTTTGTATTAACAAATTGTTAGAGTTTGCTCCTATGTGGTCCACATTGTGGATTTTTATTGAAGAAGGAGAACATAAAACATGTTCAAATAATTTTTGATGTTCAACAAGAAAATTAGCTTGTTGATTAGCTAATATTTTAGTAGTTGCAATATTGTATCTAGGATTTAAAGGCATGACATGCATGTTTTTTGAAAGGAATTTCCCTTCCTTTTGGCAATCAGTTATCCAATTTGCTTTTATAGCCTCGATTGGAGCCATCATGATTTGGTTAGCTTCTTCCCCTTTTGCATTATGTTTATTGATTTCATCCATTTGGTTTTCAACTTTTTTCATATCCATCTTCTCATTGACACTGATGAAGCTTGCACGAAAATCACATAAAACATTACTAATGTCTTCCACCAAAAGATTTTTTTTTAACACACCTTTGATACTACAAGTAGGCTCATTACATTTTTTAAGTTGTTGCCATGGAACTCTTGTCACTAAAGTACTAGGTTCCAACTTGTTGTTCTCAAAAGGAACAATTATATTGTACTCCTTACTAATTTGCACTTGCTTTGAAAGCCTCTCTGCCATCTTTTTCCTATCTTCTTTCAATATTATAACTTCATCATGTCCAAATGTGTTGGAGTTCACCATAGTAATCTCTTCGTGTTGTGTAGAACATTGGGTTATAAAATTTTGAAAATCCAAAGGTGTGAGCTTGCAATCTTCAAGACGATAATGAACATTGGTGACCTCTCTAATGAGCTTCTCTGTTTCATCTTTTGTCTTTAAAGATGCAAGAAATAATTCTTCAATTAAATAACTTGTTGTTTCTTCATTGTTGTGTTTGGTAGCAAAACATGTAGACTCAAAGGTTTTTGAAAAATTGAATGAAATTGGTGATGTAGATATTATTTCCAAACATGAACATGGAGTCACCTTTGGAACAATATTTTGGCTACAATTAATAGATGCAAATTGAAATTCACCAATATCTCCTTGGGGGTCATGGATTGTAGAGGCCACAATTGGGGAAAATATTGTAAATTCTTCACTTGTGTGTGATTTTGGCCTTGATTCCCTTGGAAGTTCCTTGATTGGTTTGTTTGAATTTGTTCCCTTTGTCCCTAGGACATCAAAGTTTTTTTGTTCTTCAAGTGTATGATGAGTTGTTGGTTTTTCCTTCCCAAGGTTTGACCAAGGCTCTGGAAGAGCAAAAGGGGTTGGGCTTGAATTTGCTTGCACCTTAGATCCAAAACATGCCTTCGAACTTTTGGCATTAAAGTCTTGGAACATTTCATGTTTTGAACAAATAAGTTGTTTATCATTAACTTTTTTGTCAATAAGGTGCTTATCTATTGTCAAGTCTTGAAGCTCCTCCTCCAATGAATTACTTTTGTTCCTTACATGATTTTGAGCAAATACATTTGTTTCATGAATAAAATGACCATGATTATATGTGACTTGAACTTTTCTAACATATTTATCACTACTACATATAATGATACAAATCTAATTAGTTTGTGTTAATTGTTATCTAGATCTTTGCAAGCATTATCTAACATTATTTTTGTCACTAGGTAGCATTATTGTTGTTGTTTTGCCTTCCCTAAGCCATGCCCTCATCCAAAATATCAAAGATACATACATATAAGAAGTGGCATGTGTAATACAAACAATCAATATGTTATTTACAAGAATGCTTACATGGGGTAGTGAGAGTTGAATTCTTGAAAATTCACCATAACATCATGAAGTGTGTGTTCTTGAATTTGGAATATGTTGTCATTTTGAAAATTTTCCTCGCCATTTAGTCTAGAGATTTTTGCATCAAGTTTTTTTTGTTGCAATTGGAGAACATCCTTTTGGTTTTGAAGGAAAGAATTATTCCAAGAAGGTTTGTTGGAAAGATCTTCTTTACCAATGTCTCTTCTTTGAATAAGAGATGTGTTCCAAGGAAGCTTTCTAGAAACCTCTCCTTTCCCATTGCCTTTAACCTTTTGGGATTTGAGTCCCTTGATGGTCTTGACATAGGGTTGGTATATTGAATAGATGTAAGCAGCCATATGTGCACGCTCTTTCTTCCTTTTGTCTAATATTTCTTTTGTGTTTTTCATCACATCTCGTTCCATTTGAGTTTTGAATCCTTGATACTTCCTATAACAAGACCCAAGTTTAAGAGGAAACAACTTAACTTTGAAACATAATGTGTTTTTTTGCTAAACAAAATCATAATTCTTCTAGATTAAAAATGTAAATTTTTTTAAGGAAACAAAAATGATTATACGTGCATGTTGTGAAAAACTAACTTGTGTCTCATGGCCGTGATTTTGGCATTGATGAGTTGTCGATGTTCCATACTTATCCTCAAGTCACAAATAACACCACCTTCAATCATGCTCTTGCACCCCATGTTATTTCTCTACAAATTTTGCTTCTTTCAATATTTAACAAATTTTTACAAGTGCAATATCTTGATAAAAATAAAATAGACTTCAAGTTCTTCATTGATTGTCAGACCATCCACACCTTGATTACAACTAAACTTGCTCGCATGTGTTTCATCAAAATACAACATGGAGCCAAAGTTCCATGACTTGATTGAAACATGGTCGATTTGAAGGATGGGCCAAACATTGTGAATAAAAAATGTGGTATCAAACAAAAAAATGATTCGACAATTATTTGTGAAATGGTTTTCAAAACATATTATAATGAAAAAAAAAATGACAAACTCGTCCTCAAAATAAATTCACAAAATGTTTTAAAGTCTTCAAATTCTACATTTGTTCATAAAATAATTGCAATATTTTAGGTCAATCAAAAAAATTCAAATGTAATTCAATGTATAAAATTTGATATATCGTTTTCCAGATAAAACCCAAAATATACACTTGACCATTTGTCTTTGGGATTTTATGTCAATAAAAGAAGGTATTTGTCCCTTCATGATTTGTAGTTGGTGCACAATACAAGGCTCCAATAGTTTTTAAATGTGAAAATTGCTACAAGTTTCATTTAATTCCTTGTGTCATTTTTTCACTTCCCATTAGTGTTGCTCCCTACATGTGAGTAGGAGTTTTTATATAACATTGTGAAAATTAATTCAGGACCTCCAACCTTTTTGAAGCTTATAGGTTGGGTTGTGAACTCTGAAAGTTCGTGAAATCCTTGGAAAACTTGATGCAATGTTTAAATGATATACACATGGACTTTTGGTGCATTATTCCAAAAAGGGGGAAAAAAACATTTTTGAAAAGCAAACTTGGACATGAAAGATTTGATAAGTTATGAAAATACCAAAATAATTGAACAAGAAGGAGAAAGAACATAAGTGCAAGGGATTATGTTTCCCTTGTCATCAAACAAGCCATTGATCCATCCAATGCCCAAAGCGACCTTACCAAGAAGTAATTTTTAACATAAACATCCTAAGGACAATAGAAGATGCAGATAGTGGTGGGGCCAATGAGAAAAAAATCCATTAGGGTGTTCAAAACCATTCTAGAAAAAATGATGGTGAAAATTTCCATTGCTATTTGCATACATGGAGTTGGGAGGTAGTAAACATTTTGGTGTTAATTGATCCATGTAGTATCGATAACCTAATGTTACAAAAATTTATGTCTGCTTTGAGATTATCCTTGCAAATGATGAAACCTTACAAGATCATGATGCATGACAAGCAAATCGAATATAGCACTAACCTTTGATTACAAAACATGATAGTTCCATTTTGAAGATTGGAAACACACACAGATTTTGAGATTTGGCATGGGAATGTTTATGATGTCATTTTGGGCATGCAATGGTTGGACCCAATGGCTACATCGATGGTGTGAAAATATGACTTCATATGTGGGACTAATTTAGATGAAACAATTTTTGAAATCACAAGTATGTAACCATTATCCAATGTTCCTTTATTGTTCACAAAACAATTAAATTCAAAAAAAATCTAAAGATGGATGTTAAATTATTCCTTGTTGGTGTCCAATGTCCGTGTGAATTTGTAGATGATAACGAATTCATGAAAACAAGTTGAATGGGGAAATGGAAAGTTTATTGTAAATATCATCTTGTTTAAATTGCCATCCAATAGGGAAACAAATCATGCAATTGAGTTTGTCTTGAATGTTGAATTGGTTTCAAGATCCCCTGTCCTCACTCATTTGCAAAAAAATGACAAATTGGAACAACAATTGAGTGACCTCCTTTAAAAAAGGGTAAATAAGACCAATGTTATTGATTAAAAAGAAAGACAAAACTTTTCGACTTTGTGTTGATTATAGGAGTTTGAATATGGTTAAATTATAATTTATTAAAAATTTGCATATAGTCCATCTAAATCCATTAACCCATAAATATTTTTTACCAAGGATAGATGATATTTTGTATATCTCCATGGTGTTAAGGTCTTTTCCAAGATAGACTTAAGAGTGGTTACCACTAGATTTGGATGAAGGAACAAAAAATCCATAAAACAACATTCACAACTAATTATGGTTGCTACAAGTTTGTAATGTTGCCATTTGGGCTCCAAAACACCCTACCCACTTTCACATGCCTTTTAAGCTCTTTGTTTTAAAAGTACATAGGAAAATTTGTACTCATGTTCCATCTAGATGACATATTTGTTTATTTCCAAGTATAGGGTAAAACACTTGGATCACTTAAAATTAATATTTGACATACTCAAATTCAATGAACTATTTTTTAAAATAAACAAATATGAATTTGTTGAAACCACTACCTAATGAAAAAAAACAAGGATTGAAATTGACCATGAGAGATTTGAAATACCTTACCACCCATCCTAGCTTAAGTAGGAGGCAATGTAAATGGGTGGAAAGGCTACAACAATTTGATTATGGATAGTAGATACACATTACACATATCGTAAGGATAATATTATAATTGATACCTTGTCTGGTCATTATTTGGAAAATGCCATCTCCATGGCAACAAACAATGCATGATGGAGGACATAAATAAGTATCATGTCCAAGATAAGGTTTAAACAACCTTATAAAAACTTGCAAAAAGAACATAGTTGTTATGAAAAATTCAAAAAGTACATGGTGTATGCATTGGATAAAAAAGTAAATTGTACTATGACATGAGGTTATGTATCCCTAGCTTGGAGGAATTTGATGTCAAAGTTCTTTACAATTGTCATGATATCCCAATAACAAGCCATCAAGGGTTTCATAAACCTATATGACCATGAAGAACTTTTTTTGTTCTAGTATGAAAAAGGATGTACAAGAATATGTGGAAAAGTATTTAATGTATTAGATATCCAAACACAAGTAGGTTAAGAGGCCATGGCTACTCAAACCATTAGGAGTTTTGAATAATTGGGAATCCATAAATATGGGATTACCTAGAAAACAAAGCAACCATGATAACACTTGTGTGCTTGTGGAAAGAAGGAAAAAGGTGTTGACACAAACAAACAATTGCATCGTTCAATTAACTACAATGTTAAAAAGAAAAAAACCTTTGCACGTGTTGTCATTGTTTGATTCTCATCCCAATTTGTAGTTAGGCTTTTTTTGCAACACTACATCTTATAATGCCTTGATCCATCATTCCATTCTTTCCCCCTTAGAAATGACAACAATACAAAATTCATTTTTACAACCATATTCTCATTTCAAAGCCTAAATTTTCTCATTGGAAAAAGTAAAAATCAACAAGGATAACTACCCAAATGTGTTGTGCCCTAAACTTCCTTCTTTTTTGCAAAATCCAATTTTGGGAACAAACCTTTTGAAAGGGAAGTTAATGCATTTGAATTGTGATATTAAATATTGTGGACAATATTGTAGCAATTATCCTTTTGACAAACATGGTGTTCTTGTCTAACATCCTAAATACCATGTCATAAAGATGTTAAATTGTGTTGTTGGGTTCTTTGTTGATGAAATTCCATAACTCAAAACACATCATTCACCATTGTTACTCCTTGTTTTTTAAATGTGTATTGCAAAAAATTCCATTTATTTGTACCAAGATGGTGTCAAAATATACTCCAATTTTGGTTCAAAGAAAAACATCATTGTGATCTAATTATTGGAAAGTGACCATTTTCACATAAAACATAATGAAAGATTGGAAAAAAATTAGAGGATCTAAAAATATTACAAAGCCATTGGAACAATACATGAATGAAGAACCCAAAACAAAACATGAACATGTTGAACCAAAAGAATAAACAACTATATTAAAATATTGGATATGTAATAAACATTGTGAACAAAATTAAAAAGACAAGATTTGTTATTTTTCCCTCCCCAACACCCCACCCTAACAAACAAGCTTAAGGCTAATGATGGTCCCACAAAAACATGCACTTTCACAAGCTTTTACATTATTAACAACTTTGAGACCTTTTTTTCTACAACTTACATTTCATTTCGGATCTCATTCAAAACTTCATTTTAAATCCCATTTTAAATATTGGTTGTCACTTCAATCTACCTTCACAATAACCCCAAAGCTTATCGATTACAAAAAAGACTCGCCGAACAAAAAGGTGGAAATATGGGAGTCAACCCTTCCCCCTTCACGGTGAATGCATGTAGTGGTTTTTGAACCAAAATTAATTATGCTTGCACATAAAACATCAACCTCTATGTGTGGAATTCTCATGTACCATTCCCCTCAAATAAGTCCTCAAAAAATCTTACTTTAGCAATGAACACACAAGAAAATTACATTAATTTATCAAGGCTCACCAAATCATTACAAATGAAATATTCAACCAAGTCAACATCGTGAGGAGGTATGACAACCCTTGTGATTCAAGAGATTGCAAGTAAAAGAAATAATAATGACACAATTATATTATGTGGGGTGCATTAAGGACTATTGGTAAAGTTTAAAGCAAGCAAAACATTGACCTTGGATTGGACTTAGATTTTGCCCATTTTACATCATTAGGAACATCATTTGTAATGTCATACATGAAAGCGAGGTCCATTTAAACATCGTGGGTGAAGTCAAATTTAGAATATTGAAGTCAACTTCCTCTATTATAAGTGTTGGAAACAGGAATAAACTTCTAATTGTATTACCACTATGAGGATTATTTGCACCAAGATTAGGATAATCATTAGTTAGTTGTAATTAATGTCAAGATTACAACATACATATAGTTAGTTACAACCTCTAGTGTAGTGATTAGTTAGCTCATGTTGTGTTATATATTAGGTTTTTGAGGTGTTACAAGACACATGTGTGGTGCGACATCTATGTTTCTACAAGTGTAAGCCAATTGCCTTTTGTACTGTGAATTCATATACACCATCTATTTCAAATTTGAATGTCCCATGTAACCAAATATCTTCACAAATGAAAACATTCAAGAAGAAAGTTAAAAAATCAAAAGTTTTGTCCTTAGGTGATATTCAATTGTGGTTTCACACATTTTTAATTGATAGAAGACCAAGTACTCCTTACAAAACATGCATTAAATGGAATTTGGTTTGTGAGTAATAAGCATCATGTCATAAGGCCCAAACTATCAAATTTTCTTAGGGGTTTGAGTTTTAAAGTTAAATGAGTGGAGAATGAGTGAATTTCACCAAATTCCATTAGTTGCGATTTAGTACTTTCATAGTTAACTCCTCCCAACACCTTAACTTCCAAGTGATTAAATGCATGCAATTATTAAAAAGTGATAAAATAACAAGCATAAGTTAAAGTATGCCATATTCAAGACTATTGGAAAATTAAAAAAATTTGAATAGGTATGAAATATATATATTTAAAAATATATGAAGAAAAATGTAAGAAAAAGGTATGAAATAGGTGTGAGAGTATGGGATGGAGAGTTGAGTGATAAACATGTATTGGAAGAGTAACATATTGGTGACATGCATGAAATATAATCATGTTTAACCTTTGATGTTAATGATAGGAAACATTATTGTGGTTTGTTGAAACAAATGACTAGCCATGTTTTAGTTGATGAAGGACAACAACCCAACCTACTTCACACCTACTTTCTTTGGTTGTTGGTAATTAATCTTAAGTTTTGAATTATTGCACACTCTTAGTCACAATTTTTGAAAACCTCTTTTCCTTAGGGTTGTTACATTAAAAAGACTCATGTTAATCAATGTTGTTAGGTTGGTGTTTTTATTTGCTACTTTTATCTTTGATGTTAAAATCAACATTGAGTTAAGAAATGCACTTAATTATCCTTCTCCCTCCCTTAAAACCTTGTTTTTTTTCTAATATCCCAATAATGAAAAGTTGACACACATAGGCATGGAGGAAGGTTAGGTTATCATTTTGTTGATGTGATTCACAAGATTGTCAAGATATTAGTCATGTCGAAATGTGGGATATGTTTTAAATTGTTTCAATAGGGACAAGGAGCAAAAATTTCAAGATGTTTAGGATGATGTGACATGTTTCAGAAATACCTTTTGATCATGTCAATTGCATAAAACAAATGAAAAGTGTTTAATGTGATTGGCACCAAAATTAATCCAAGACTCACCACATATTCACAAAAAATTCACCATGACAAGAATTTTTTAAAAACATTCCTCAAAAAATGCTTTAAAGTCGCTAGGGTTTTTTGGTAATTTTGTTCAAACTTTTCAAATTCTCATAAATTTTGGAAAATTAAAAATTATTTTTGGATATGTGAGCCCAATATATTATATTATATTTATATTCCTTTCCAATAACCTAAATTATATATGTATATAAGGTCTTGTTTGAAGGATCAAACTTCATTTCAAACATTGGAAATTCATAAGGGTTCCTTGTTCCCAAAGTAGGAGTTCAACTTGTAGGGTTTTGGAGTGCCTCCCTTTGATTCCCATAGACTTTTGATTTGGTTTGGGAGAATGTTTGATTATCCTTGGCTTTTGTCATCTTTTGGACTTGTCCTTGATTTTTTTTGGGGTATTTGTTAAAGGTAGAAAATTGTTTTAATACCATGGGTGAACTAAGAGACAGTAGTATCATCATTGGATGGTAGTTATTATTAGATGGTAAAACCATTAAAAAACTTTATAGAGTGAAGGTGTTTTCTAATGGTAGTATTGTCAATACAATGAACTACCTTCATGGGGTAGAATAATCAAAAGTTAATTATGGGAGGAATTTTAATAAAAGTAATATTAATTAGTAAAAAATAATATCCTAATCTAGTTTACTTAGAAAGGCAACCTAATAACTATTTAGTTGCTAATGGTGAATATCATACTTACCATCTTCTATTTACTAGGGGATGAATCCATCTAAGTTAGTTAGTCCAAATGGATAAGGGAGGAATGGATTTCCCTTAATTAGGATGTGTGGAATGGATTAGGATGAGGAGATATAAAAAGATAAGGAGATATAGGAGGATAAGGACTTGACCTTTCTGTGGTGAACATCCTTTTTAAGTTCCTTATTTATTTATTGGGAGGAATGAAAGGTTTCATTAGACCATTATATCATGAGAATATTAAATCATTAACATTAGGAGTATGCTCATGTGTCTGAGAATAAAAGAAGAGATGAAAAAATATTGTACTTGGTATTATGTAATGGAAAATGGTTGAAGGTTATGTGGAATCAACACGTGCATTATATTTTCTTGTTTGTATTGACCTCTAAGAAGGTAAGGAAAGTAGTTCCTTCTTAGTTGATGTAGACTATTAATTCATTAATTTGGTTTTCCTTCTTTTCTTTTACAATGAAAATATTTTTTATATTTGCTTTTGGAATAGAAAGTGCATTCTACCACAAGACAATAATTACCAACGGAAGGCAACAACCAAGAGGTAGACATGAGATTTGAGGTCTACATGGAATGTAACATTGTTACAAATGGTAAGCAATAGTTATAAAGGGTATGTAGGTGCTACATGCAACTACTACCGGAGGTTTGCTAGTAGTTGGAGGTCTTCTTTCAAGTTCGCCAATGACAATATGTGCATGATTATAGTTGTTGTAGGATGGTAGCTACATCATGACAATAGGTAGATAAAAGACAAGTTTTATTTTCATGTTTTTATTCAACAACCTTTTTCCTTGACGATAATTAAGTTGTCGAATTCCATATTTTAACAATCTTTCCCACATATGGTCATGTGCCCAAGGTTGAGGCCATGATATTTCCTTAGATCTTGAATTCAAAAAATGCAAGAAAAAGGTTGATCACACATTTTAAATAATCTCACATGATATCCTTAAGTTAGAATTATAATGCAAATAATTTATATATATTTAAAAAATTTTGCAATGAATAAGATGTGACGTGGAACTTTTAAACTACTTAGATAACACATTCAACCTCTTTCCTAATTGTGATTTAATAGGTAGTGAAAGAGGAACTATTCATAAATTTGAAAAGAAACAAAAAAAATCTCATAAGCTTTGCGTTCAATGCATGTCAAAAATTAACCACCAACAACTTGAATTTCAACAACAAACACTTGAAATACAAGTTCTAAGCCATGCACACAACATGCCTACAACTACCTTGATGTGATGAAAATGCAAAAGTGGATTCAACCTTATTGCCAAATTTGATTTCAACCCATATAATAAATTATCCAATAATTTTCAATTTCGACATTTAGGCATACATCCCCTCAAAAGATAAATTAAAGTTCATTTATGTATTGGAATGAATATAAAAGCTTTCAAATTGAACAAGACATTAAAAATATGATTGCTACATTATTCAAAAAACCATTCTCCTTTAAAGATTACATTTACGATTATGTTATATGATGTCAAGGGCTCACTTATTGCAAAGTTGTGGCTTTGGGTATGCCCTTTTCTCCCTTTTACAAACATCATTATCAAAATGTTCTTCTTGTAGCGAAATTTCCATTAGCCACATTCAAACAAGCTCAAAATGAAGTTTCTTTATATGAAGTTTCCTTAACCCAAAGGCTAAGGTGTGTTGACTTGTTCCTTGACCCTAGTACCTTACTATTTATAATTAACTTTTGTTTCAATAGTTGCAACTAAGGTTGCCAAAAAAGTGTCTTTTAGCTTGGGATGTTTCAAAATGTTCTTGTGAAATCTTTCCAAAAAGATTTTTTTTTTACATTTATTATTTAAAACCTAAACTTACCTTTTTTTATTAAATTGAAAGTTCAAACTCACCTGAACAATTAGGGAAAATGTTAAAACATCAAAGAAAACGTTGAACAATGAGGAGGTGTGGAAAAGAATAAAAATCTTAAGTGGTGATGGGAACATATGTTTTCCATTCATTGCTTTCAATGCACCCATTGTTCACCTTGTTGGCCTTGTTTTCCTTTTTGGCACCCTCATCATCCACCTTAACACACATGTCATCTTTCTTGATGTCCTTGTCATCCACCTTGAGGCTTGTAGCACATCCCATCATTTTTGTTGTTTCCACCATTGTCCTAATCATCTTCGTACCAACCCCTTCATCTTATTGTAGACATCTTCATTATCCTTGTCACCATTTTTATTGTTCCATAATCATCTCTATCATCCTAGTTGTCCTTATTGTCATCTTGACATTCTCTTAACATCATCCCAACCAAATTAAGATGTTCCATGGACCAAGAAGCCCCAAAATTCAATTGAAATTTGATGGAGATGCCCAAATTGAAGACATATAATAAGTCAACATCTCATGTAGGGACATCGTGTTGGGATGTAGGGCCAACAACTCTAGTTGTGACATCACTGATAACATGTGTGGATTGTGAAAGTAGTGAGTGTGAAGTAAGTCTTGATCAATGCCAACTTTTGATTTCTCTTTGTTAGTTTGTTCAACAACATCCTTCCTTATGTGACCATTATCAAACAAGAAGTAACTACCATTCATAAAATTAAAGACTAAATCTTCATTCGCTTCAAGTGTTCCAAATCTCTTGCCTTTTATAACATGTTTTTTGTCTTAATTATTGCTTTAACTTATGTACACATGATATGATTAAAGTGTTTTCCTTCTAATCAATAGTGATGTCCAATTCAAAATCTTAAGGACCATAAAAAATCTAATTACCATCGGAAATATTAAATCATTAATGCTAATATGAATGGCATGCAAAATCTATAAGTAAGAGTATGTTGAACATGGCTTCAATTATCAATTTATGGATTGTGAACTAGCAATAATGATAAACCTATTCTTTATACATGGATGTTGAAGGATCAAACCAACCAAGAGTCGAATCCAAAGATGATTGTTGGTGAGGGGGTATTGGCCTTATTGTAAGGTGAAAAGAAAGAAAAGAAAAGAAGAAGCAAAATAATAATAACCCTAGCTTTCTCCATCACGCAAAATACTTCCAACACTCAATGACAAGTGTTTCTTTTGGTAAATCAAGTGTGGATAGCAAGAGAAGCCAATTTTTATGAACCATTGCACTTTGCATGTTGCAATGCTAGTGCACCAAAGTGATTGAGCCATTGTTTTGTGTGAGGCTTGACCCAATACTCAACATGGTATGAAAATGACGGGCCTTGCTCGAGGTGGTACTGAATGCTTGGTTGTTGAATTCCACGAGTTTAGGGTCTGGGGTACTTACTTGGTGTGAAGCCTAAGACACCTTACAAATCATATCCAAGTCCCCAAGATGTAGAACCTCATGCATAAGGTGCCATCCTTGCCATACTAACCCTAGCCAGGTGTGGTGGAATGAATGTACCATCCCCTATAACCAAGAAATTCATGTCACATCTTTATGCCCAGCTCAGCTCAGCTATCCTTTCAAAATCCCTCACCATGCCCCCATTCTTTGGGGCTGTTTTGTTGGGTACTGAAAAGGAAAACATTTATTGCAATTGTAACCATCTCTACATAGGTGAGAGAGCACACAATCACTACCCCACCCATAAGGGAGAGGCTAAACCAGCACCTACACTAGTACCTTCACCTTCTTGAGTGAGGCCTCTCAGACGCTATGTTTAACCCCCAAGATGTTAAATGTCATTAGATGGACCTACAATACAACCAGATATCAATATTAAAAAAGTTGCAAATTTTTTACAAAAGTTTGCACAATTTTTTGTTTTTTTTTGGGGGGTTTATCACTACTAGATTGGGTACTACATTATGGCTTTGACATTATTTCAAGCTCCAGTGTGAAAGTTATTATTCCTACAATATTTCTTTTGGAAATGAATTTTTCTAGTTTTTGGGTGTAGATGCGATGAACTCATGAGTTGTAATTAACCACACCACCGTTTCCCTCCTTTGAACATAAATGTAGTTATGTAAAAGCCAAGGATAACAAGCCAGTCGTCGCATAATGGCCCCTGCCCTTTTAAATGACATCCATAATGATGATAAATATTCAACATACTACATTGAAAACATACATGGTGGTTAGCATGGTGAAGTCCGAGTGTATGATCCTTCAGTTATGCTGGAAATGTTTCTATGGTGGACTTCACATGACCCTAGAATTGTAAGGACACCAAACTTTGGCCCTTCACTGAATGCATCCCAATGTCTTTACCCGAGGGGCATAGCCAATAAACTAAAAGAATGCCCATATGCATAAGAAGATGGTAAAAAAGAGAGAGAGAGAGAGAGAGAGAGAGAGAAACAATTTGTGGGAATTTTGAAGTACTCATTATTGTCTCTATTATGGAATGTTTCAACTAGTTAGGAAAGTAAGGTCTAGCAGCAATTTGAATTCCTCAGACAGTCCCTCCCTACTACTGTGTTATTGTACTCATGGTATTTGCTGAAGGATCCATGGAGATCAATGACATTTATGTGCCTCTTTGAAGGACTGAAATGAAAGGTTACAACATACCTCTTTTAGGTGGCTCAAGTGCTTGCTTCTCACTCTCCTTGGGAAGCCTTTACATGTGTGTGTATGTGTGTTACTACTTTCTGGCTGTACACACATTGCCAACCTTCCCAGGATGTGTTGCGAAATGTACAATGATTGCACAGATGCTCATGGTGATCTCTAGTAGAAGAGAGTTGATTGATTTTTGGTAAGTAAAAGGCAATTGGATTAAGTAGGTAAAGTCAGTTGTTGCGTATTTGAGATTGTTTTCCATTGTAAACGAAGGAGCAAAACGATTGTTATATGGATATCAACCTTCTCTCTCCAAGCCCCTGTCAGATATCTCCACGGTTCTTTCCAAGGTTCTTTCCAAGGTGACCTTGGCTGGTTTTAGGGTTACAATTTTTAATCGATATCTTTAAAAATTATATAAATTGAAATTCTAATACTCAATTCCAAATTGGAAAAAATTAGGGTTAAAAATTGTAACCCTGATCAAAGACCTGGCCTGAAAACCCAAAGTTCTCAGGTATAGGAGAAGGGTCTGAGTATGGACCCTTCCACATTTTAGGTTCCCATTGTGGGGCCGAGTAGGCTGAGTGGAAGGGCTGAAAATCTGGAAGGGTCTCTATACTCAGACCCTTCGCATGTGTAAAGATATGGCCATTTTGTTTCATGTTTTCTTCATCTTTTCACGGATTTTGGAAGTTACCACGACATGTTCAGCCCCGTGCACAACCCAAGAATACAAAGGAAAAAAATGACTAGTTCTTTATGTTAGGTTGGAGTTTAAGGTTAAGGTTAGGTTTTAAGGCAAATAATAATTAATTAAAATTTCAATTTATATACTTAATTAAAAAATTTGTAACCTTAATCAAAGATTCAGTTTCACATATGTTACTATTAAGAATTTGGAGAGAGAACCATTGACAAGTAACCAGCTATAGAAAACAATTAAGATTTTAAGGACCTTGAATGGTCTTTGATTTTAAATTGTTTAAAGAACTGACCTGAACTGATCTTTAAGGAAAAATAAAAATAAAATAAATTGATATCCACCCAACACTAGAACCAACAATGGCATCAACTTTATGTATTCCTTATTTCATAATTTCATTACTTGTAGGACAATTTTAATCCCTCAAAATGATGCTGATTTTGAAAAGCTGGTTTGTGGCTTTGATGTATTTTGGGGAAGGGATGTTACAAAAATATTATTGGGTTGAGTGAAACAAATCATGAAAAAAAAAAAAAAAAAAAAACTTAAAAAAATTTTCTAATTTATTAAAAAAAATTATATTTTA
>Ga0116227_10005600_pt1 | contig 26321 bp, 11 predicted proteins | sample S1TSphgellanicum_FD_89693 | JGI IMG/M metagenome (GOLD analysis project Ga0116227, IMG submission 89693) | Host-associated microbial communities from peat moss isolated from Minnesota, USA - S1T2_Fb - Sphagnum magellanicum MG | ecosystem: Host-associated > Plants > Peat moss > Unclassified...
CGAGTCACAGAGTATACTATAAGGGGGAAGGTGGTGGCTTCCCCCAAGGTCCGGGCCGTGGTGAGTCTTGTGTGTCCGTGTTGCCCGTGGCTTGTCCCAACACCAAAGGGATCCAGAATGAGTCCTAACCACTTTGTGTGGTTCCATGCAGGCCCGTGTGAGTGAATAAGCTTGTCAATTCTTCCTAGTCTTTCCCGGGACTTCTAGCACGCCCCTCTCACCCCCTCTAGTGCTGGAAGTCGGGATCGTGGCCCAAGCTTCCAACTCCTTTCGCATTGCCACATGCTTAGACCCTCAAGTGGGTCTACGAGGAACTTGGGAGCGCGACAGAAAACAACTCCAATGAATATGATAACATTGATATTGGATTGAAAACCTTCAATTAACTAAAGCATATGATAATATTCTTATTGATTCAAACAAATGGCTAAATGACCAACATCTAAGAAGTGCTATGCAAATGTTATATGTTGAGAAATTACAATCATTAGGATATGAACATACATATGCAATCATAGGGAAAAAAATTGTATGTTTGTCAAAAAAAAATTGCATAAACAATGATCATTGAATATTAGTAGAAATCCACATGTCAACTCCTAATTTACATTATATAATATATGATTCACATATGCCAATGGCAAAAAAATTGCCTAGTGACACAATCCAATTATTATGCAAAGTTATACAAGCGAACAACTTGTTATACACATGTGTAAATGTAATGTAGCAAATAGACAATTCATCATGTGATGTTTTCACAATAGCATATGCAATAGACATTAGGTTTGGATTTGATCTCAAAAAATCTCAATATGTTTTTAACACAAATGCGAACACATTTACAAAACTCCATAAACAAGAGACACACCTTTCCCTTCCCAAAATATGAACTAATATGACATGTATATCCTTTTTAAAATAATAATTCATCATTAATAGTAGAGTGAAATAGTGCGGAGGTTAAGTGTGATTACACAAAAGGGGTCACCATAGTGTGTTTTCACCCATTTGACTTAGTGGGTAGATGCAAGCTACAGTGGATCACTTTTGTGATGAAACAATGTTTTTTCCTTGGGGTAAATTTTATTCAAATGCTTGTGGTGATTAATATATCTTTACATATACTAATTGGGACTTGGATCTAAATTAACAACTCATTACAAAAAGAACCATGTGATTATTTATTCGTAAAAAAATAATTTATTAGTATTAATGGACTTTAGAAGTCAAAAAATATGGATTGGTTATCTAATTGGAACATCACAAAATGGAATTTTTTGTATTGATTCACATTATAAGTTTGTTATTGGGACTCAATATATAATGTAATACAAGATGATAAACTCATGTGAAGAATCTTTTCTTTGAAAACCTTAATAGTTTAAGAGTTAGGGACTTTTGAATGGTTAAAATTTCACCATATTTTCATAAGTCCATATGAGTTGCAATTTTTGTTTGTTTTTCAAATTTTTTGTCCTAAAAACATATTTTTTGAAAGTTTTAAATGGGGCATTATTCCTTTGGACTTTATGGATTTTTCTTTTAGGACTTTCCATCAAAAAATGACATTAGTTACATTATATACTAGTTTTCACATAGATTTGGGAAGGTTTGTAGGTGATTGAACATGTATTATTCAAATATTAACCATGTCCATTTGAATCATTTAAAAGAATCTTGTATTGATTTATAGGGAGTGTATTTTTTACCACTTTTAAACCATTGCACCGTGCATTCACCTTAGTGGTTTTGACAGTCTCTAATTTGCTAATTTCACCTTCCATGGTGATGGTCTAATGACAAATGACCCTAAACATAACATGGTTGATTTTAGTATGATGTTTACATTACTACCATCATCCACTATGACATGAAGGATAATCTTCTTCATAACTTCAATTTTAATTTCAACCGGTCCATAACTAAAAACATCATCCTCTTCATGTTCATCATTGTTAAAATCATGGTAATTATTTTATAGGGTAACCTTGATTACTATTGACATACTATTTGGCCTCCTATGATTTACAACACCTTCCCTCATCTCCTTCCTAAGAGATGGCGCAATTTGAATGAGTTTGCCAAAATAGTTGTCCACCTTGGCCTTGCACAAGTCTTGCCACAAATCATAAGACTTGATAGGGTTATGGACCTTAATGGGGTTAGTTTCTGCCTTGGTGAAGGTGGTTTCCCCAAAATTCATCCACATACGAATTGGTAATCATCTTCATCAAGGTCAATTGCAATTAATGGCATATCATTATTTTTCATGTTTTTTGTTAGGTGTTTAGATGTTTCATTTAACTTAGAAAAACGATGTGAATATTTTGAAAAGTCTATGGAAATGGCCTCCTTTTCTTGTTTAGATATCGGACTTTTGATGGCCATACCTCATGTAACCACTAAGGCATGTAATTCTAAAATGTTTTAGTATTTGGCAAATTTCCCCACGTGCACAAGGTTAAACTAAAGGAATATTGTCTCTAACCCGAGTGCCACATTTCGCTGCACCTCTATGAACTTAACATCTTGAGAACCTTGTAGTAAGGGGTTTAGGCCTTGACCCTAAGATTGGGCCAAGTGAATTACCCTTGGTTTGTTTGTAAAATGGTTGGTGGGTTGTATGTTTGCTTATGATTTTGATGATCATAATAGAAGTTTGGTAGACCATTGGTTACCATAGGGTCAGAAAACTTCATACCCTTCATGTTGTTTCTAGCTTGTATTTGATAATCATTATAGGGAGAATTCAATGGTATGATCTTATCAGGTTTTTTTACATCAATTTGTACGATGATATCTTCCACAATTTGAACACACCACCTAATTTTCTATCCAACATTTACCAAAAAGATGTTTGGTCCCACAAATACCACAATTGGGTGGTTGAAATCGATGACTAGGTGGAGGGTTGGAGATGGCTTGGCCTACTTGGTGAGGGGGCTTATATGGTTATGCATTCACCAACATGGATTGAAATGGACCTTGTTGTAGCAAAATTAGGCAAAATTAAACTATGTGATTTGGTTGTCTATAGTGGGTACACAATAAACTTAAGGTACGATCACTAGATTCATGATGCATTAACAACATTTTGGTTTTGATTTTTGACTAAACATGACAACTGTTCACCAATTCTTCACATGGTTCTTATCATCTCATCCTCGAAATTATCATTTGTTTATTTTACCTCAACCTTAAACTCCTCCAATTGGTGATCCAAAGGTGGAGCCACCATTTGGATAGGCTTTGGAGGTGGCAACATGGTCAAATGTGTGGGCACTTGTGGGACCATTGCATGATGGTAATCCATTGTTGGATAATGAAGGAACTCATTAGGTGTCACAACCCTAACCTTGGGCTCGCAATCAAAGCAAAGGGTTTGCAAGAGGGCGAGACAAAGAGATCTGAGAGACGCATCTTATACACTCGGGAGTGCAAGAGAGTGTGAGAGAATGAACCCTCACACTCCCAAGGCAACTCCCACTTGGGGAGTTGAAGTCTTGAAGGATTCCCAAATCTTCAAGGAGTAATTCCAGGGGTCAAAACCCATTGGTTTGAAAAGTTATTTATACCATTGGAAATCTATTGAAACTTAAATGTCTAAAATGGGATCACATCACCCATTTGGACATCTGAAACACAAGTTATGGCCAAAAGAAAGGCCAAGAGTCAAATTGGCAATTTGACTTCCAACCACTAAAAGTCAAGAATCGACCTGACTTCCATGTGTGCAGGTGACGTGTGACATACCATTGAAAAGCTCTCAATGAGGGCTACAACTTTGTTTTAGACCTCATTTCAATCGGAGGTTTGGACACAAAGTTATGGGGCCTCAAAGTTGTAGAAGTCCCAACTTTGGTAATTTCGAGACTCCCCCTTGGGAGTCCCGGGACAAAAAGCCATTTGGATGTGGGCCTTGTGGAAAGGCACAAAGTATAATAAGGGGGAAGGTGGTGGCTTCCCCCAAGTCCAGATCGTGGTGAGTCTTGTGAGTCCGAGTTTGCCCGTGGCCCGTCCTAGCACCAAAAGTGCTTCAACTATGCACTAACCAACTTGTTGTTTGGTTTGTGCAAATCCGAGTGAGTGATTAAGTGCTTGTCATTCTTCTTATTCCCATCTCAGAGCTCCAGCATGCCCTTTTACCCCCTAAAGTGCTGCGAGCCAGGGAGCATTGCCCCGACTCCTTGTTCTTCCGTTATTTTCACTTCAGACTCACATTTGGAGTCTATCAAGGAGCCAAAGGGCGCATCATAGGGCCATGATAAAAAGGTATGAATGTAGGGATAGGTTCTTTCGTCCTTCAAAACATCTTATCATTTGTTTTATCAATCATCTCAACCTTTAAGGCTGCAAAAATTACTATTTCTAAGTTCCTAGGCCTCATGTTTAGGATGTCTCGAATGGTGGAATGCATTCTTAACCTTTGGATGAAATAATAGTGAATGGTATCATCATTCAACAAATTCCCTATGTATTGAATACAAACAACCTTAAAATGATGGACATAAAGGACCTTGTCCGATGTTTGTTAAAGCAATTAAAGCTTATTGTTGACCAATCATAGGTCTATAATGGCATAAAAATGTTGCTCAGAGTTGTTCCCAAGAGTTGAAAGATCCTTTAGCATGAAATTTATACTAAGCATAGCCAGAGTTGGCTAGGGTGGAAGGTAACCAAATGAGGTAATAAGCATGGCCGATCACAAAACTAATTATCAAGACCTTTGCAAATCTTTCCACATGACTTGTTAGATCTTCATTTGGAGAACTGGTTAATTTAAGAAAATTTGCAAGGATGGTGACTCCTTTCAAACCATTGAGAATTGTAATGGGAAAACCTCTAGGGAACATCATTGGATCAATATGGTGGATGTCAAGGTTAGGTGGATTAACACAGATAACAAGCCTTTCTGCTACCATATGAACTTCATTTGCCACCCCTACATGTCCCCTATTTGGTGGTTGTTGAACTATGCCTAACCCTAAGCTCGTTGAACCTTTTAACATACTAACCTCAAAAATCCGTTCTTCTTCAACCTTTAAAACAACTTCTACAATGGTTGGAAGTATTCTTTTTTTACTATAAGATGAAATGCCCTATCATTTTTAGGCACTAGTGGTTCTATTTTGGGTTTAATTGACATACAACATAATCAGGGGATTTGGTTTTATTGGGTGTGGAAGGCAGTCTACTTTGGGGGAATGGCTCATCACTCCAACCACATTCCATGCTCAATAACAAAAATTGTCCTCTTGCCAATGATGAACCTCACCACAAACAAACATTTTTAAAGAAATCCAAAACAACTACATACTTAAAGATTTTCAATCAATATAAAAAGGAACTTGGGACAACCTCCTTGTCATTCAAAATGAAATCTCAAATTGAATTATAAAACAATACTTGAGAGGGTTTAGAAAAATTACTTATAGCTTTAACACATTAGTTCCTTGCTCTTCAATTAAAAATTTCAAATGCAAAGTGCAAGGAATAAAAATTTACTTAGGGTTATATAATTTTTTGAGGTTGCACATAAGGTGTTGATCCTTGATCCAAGCTCCCTCCAACACCAATGGTCTCCAACAACATGCAAAATAAACACCAATCACCTTAATAACATCACCTCCCAACAAACACACCAAAATGTGAAGTAACTTTCCATCCTTTTACTCCCAGTTCTATGAGGTGATTATACTCAAAAATACATATGTTATTTGGAAAGAAGAAATGCACAAATATATTTATAGATATCAAGTTGCGTTTGTAGTTGAAAACAAATAATTTGTCTCGTATGCATTGCTTGTGATTTATTCTAATAACAATTGACTTCATATTGATCAACTTCCCTTCCTTGCATAAATTTTTAACCATGATGAATTAAAAAACCCCACATACATGATTTTTTGGGTGATGATTTGAATGAATAAAAATGTTGAGGGTAAGGAATTCAAGGTATCATCAAGTTTAATTTTGTGAAAACCAAAATTGTACAATCGATTCGCCTCCATTTAGATAGACGCCATTTCCTTTCAATTAATTCAAATGACTTGATTCCAATTAAAATTGATAAATACACTTTCAAAATTAAGATTCTCCAGATCTTGGAATTTTATGCTAAATTATTAGCTACCTAAACCAACTTCTAATGAGTTGGCAAAATGTTCAACTTGACAACAAACCTTTAATCACTTAAATTATCATTGCCATCACAAGCTCTATTTAAATCTAACTTGCATTAACTCATTGGAAAGCTAACTACAAGACACACCTCCCTATAAAATCTCAAGCTCTACACGTAAATCAAAAAAATGTTATGTTTACAAAACCCAAAATGGTCAACTTAACAATAGACCTCTAGGCGGCGGCTAGGGTTAGGGTTTGGTGGCAGCTAGGTTAGGGTTAAATGGCGGCTACTTTAGGGTTAGGAGATAGTATATAATGGAGTGGTTTTGAGTTATCTTTCATTCTTTCCTTTCATGGTTTTGAGTGCATGTAGAACCTTCAAGTCTTGTTAGTAGTTACAAGCCATAGTTTTATGATTGTAGCATTTGAAGCATACAACCTTTGTGATTTCTTGTTGGTTAATACAATTGTTCCATTTCATGAACTTTGAATGTTTCATTTCTTGCTTGTTTTCAAGTTGTTTCCAATAGTGGACACCTCCTTCGCCATTATGAATGATTGCTTGAAGTTTGTTACAAAGGAGTTGTCCTTCCTAGGATGCTTCAAAACTACCACATCCAATCCTAGTTTTTCCTTGTTTAAAGGACCTACCAAACAACAAACAAAAGAAACAAGTAAGCCAATCAGATCTTTTTTTCTTTGTCTCCACTAGGTGCATCCTTCTAACTCATTTTAAGAACATTATACCCGAAACATAAAAAAATTGTAACATTCAAATTGCCATCATAGTGCCCTTTCCATTTCAAAACAAAGATCCCTTGACTTATTAAAGGTACAAAAGGAAACATTAGAGCCAAGCCAAGATGTGGCCACAAGAGAGCAAAGGCAGGCATTGATGACCATAAAAACACTTAGATTGTCGTAAGCCAAGTTCTTTATGCTTGTAATAACATCAAACCACAATGAATTTAATCAAATTGGAAAAAAAAAAAACAAAACATAAGCCAAGAAAAAAATGCCTTTGTATAGCTACCACCAACACCTAAATTTAATCTTGAAAAGAGGATTTACCACGAGGAAGTATAGCCATCTCTCCTAAAGCATCATAACCGTCCTTTAAAGAAAAGCGAACTTAGCTTGAAATGAGTCAAAGAAAAGCATTTTGTGAAAACTTGCCGAAGAACATTGACCCCTTTTTAACCACACCTTTAGCTCTTTAACCCTTGTGCATAAAAAACAATGCACAAATTATGTTGTTATCCCAATTCAAACCACATGGGCATGTGTTACATAAGCATTTAGTATATCCTACTCATATCACAAGTTGAATTCAAAGCATAGCAAGCAATTGACCATGCGTTTGCGTGGGTTGCACATAGCACGCCAAGACACTAGTGCCTTAATACATTGTTGAAGCACTACTTAAATTTTACCCATTATTGTTTCTACAACAGTGCAACATGATAATACATATTGGAAGCATCAAAGATCCAGAAGATTGATAACCACATGATTAACTACTGAATCGAAAACCACCTACTAAAATGGTGGATCAATAACCACTTAACAATGTGTAATAATCTGTACCTTTCACTAATGTAATGCATATCCAAAAGCAAAACGATCGACTATGGATTCGCGAAAGAAATCTTGTTCATAAATATGGGGAGACTACGATGGTTTGCCCATGTTTGAAATGCAAGGGTTGCAGGCAACGAATATCCCTAATAATAGTGCAGAAACATTTGATGGACTTTGGAAAACACATGTTGTACATAATTTGGAGGGTACCTAGAGATCAGAATGAATCCAATGATGAGTGGGCGACAATTTCAAGGGAGCTTGCAAACATGTTCCCACAACTAGATGTATTTGTTTTGGTGAATGATGGGCTCCCATTACCATAACCTTTGATTGAGCTAGAAGATTACCTTTGCATGCTTGATGTAACAAGGATTCCAACATGCATAACTAGGGCAGTTGTCAAAAGGATACCAGTGGACATAAATAGGACAATAGCCGAAGAGGTACAACAAGCATGTGAGATGTTAGAAGAGGGCAGGGGGCAAGTAGAAGCTAGCCCCTTTAGAGAACCCACGAAACCAGGGGAACCAAATGTGGAACCAAACTTTGAGCATCCAAACATGGAACTAGATCACGTGGACAATGTGGCAACATCACAAGGAGCGTGCGTACCCTTGTACGAAGGTATTTGATGTAGTAAACTTGTAATTACAATGACTATAATTAACATGTGCACAATACATGGGTGCTCAAACAAGTTTGTAGATGAACTATTTTCACTATTGCATAAATTCATATTACGTGCAAGTAATTGTTTATCCAACATGTATGGTGCAAAATCTTTATGCTATTGAATTGGCCTAGAATACAACAAAATCCATGCTTGTATTTATGGGTGTATTTTGTATAGGGGACAATATGTTAAGCACATTCACTGCCCAAAATGTGGGAATCCAAAGTACAAACAAGTGGGCAAAACAAAAGTGCCTATGAAGGTGGTAAGCCACTTTCCCATAATCTCAAGGTTGAAGCATATGTATAAATCAACTACCACATCAAAATTACTACAATGGCATGCAACACATAAGAGTGTAGATGGATTAGTATGTCATGTTGCAAATAACAAAGCTTGGGCACATGTAGATGAAAAATGGGCAAATTTTGCACATGATCCTTACAATTTGAGATTAGTTATATCCACCAATGGGTTTAACCCATTTTTTGAGAAATTATGCCAATGGTTTACATGGCATGTTTATGTCCTAATTTATAACCTACCTCCATGATTAACAATTAAGCATTTTTTTGTCCTAGTTGCATTGATCATACCGAGCAAGGAAAGTCTATGTATGAACACCATAGGTGTTTACCTTCAACCACTTGTGGATGAACTTATGATGCTTTGGAACTTGGGGTCCTAGCATTGGACTATGGCAAGCTAGAGGGTAGTTGTGGGTTCATCCTTCATGCATTAGTCCTATGGACCATCAATGATTTTCCCAGATATGGCCTTTTATCTGGGTGATACATGGCTTGCCCTATGTGTGGGCCCCAAACAACATCTTGACATTTACGAAATCTGAGGAAATTGGTGTATGTGGGCCATCGTAAGTGGTTAAGTCACTTAAATCGTTGTTGCCATCACATACTCTATCCAAATATAGCATGCATTTGGAAAGCTAACTAGAAGGTGCACTTATCCACCAAATTTCAAGCTTTACACTTAAATTAGAAGAAAGTTATGTCACCAAACTTAAAAGGGTTTTACAAAAATTCTCCAAAATTTCAAGCTCCAAATCCACTCCTACTCATTTCCATCCTTTCAAAGGTATTACTATGATCCAATGTTATTATCTCTTTTTCCATCATCCAATAATTATTCCTCTTCCTCCCAAGGAAAATTACATGAAAGTCCTTAAAAGTTTAAATCGGAAATCATGTTCTAAAAGAGAAAGCCAAATCATCAAAGTTCGCGCTTTTACATAGAAGAGGGAGGAAGGAGGCAAGGAAAAACCTCCAAGCTTGGTGGCCTTCGAAGGATTCCAAGCTTGATGGCAAATTGAATGTTCTAAGTTTGGTGGCCCTTAAAAGGAAAAGAAAAAACATCTTTGCTTGAGGGTCAATGGAAGAAGAAGAAGAAGCATCCTTTCTTGGGGGTCAATGGAAAAAAAAAGATAAGCATCCTTGTTTGGGGGTCAATGGAAAGAAAAGAAGAAACATCATTTTCACCTCTTAATTTCCACTTTTCACCCCAAAAGATTTTACTTGAACCCTATTCCCATTGATTTTAAGGTTTTGTTTTACCATGGTTCTAAATCGTTAATTTATATCAATCTTTGCTTTTTTTTGACCTATAAATTGTGCTCACATGTCTTGATGTATCATGTTTTCCACACACTCATTACCAAGTTGATTTAAATTGAAGATTTTATTTTATTTGTTTTCTTGAATTCATGATGTCGTGTATGACCATGTTTCATAGGTCTCAAGCCACACAAGTGAACCAAAAACCGCCCTAAAAGTCGTCCTTAGATTTGACATTGACCCAACACCTTCATGATGAAGATCCCAAACCACAAGAGGTCCACCCTCATCTCAAAGTCAAATCCTTTTAACCTTGATATTATTAAATTTTTCTAGATTTTTTATTTTGGTGATTTTGTTGCAGGTCAACCCCACTTCTAATGATGAACCCAAAACTATCTATGGTCTTTATGAGATTAAAAACACTTTGATCTTACATGATCTTTGATTCTTGGTTTTGCACATTATCATTGGTAACATAGTTTGATTTGCCAATTGCTTTCTAACATCAAGGTGGATTACTTAGTTTGCACCATTTGACACATCCTAAATATCCTACAATTATGAGATTCCATTGTGGCATAACTTATAATTCAACATGTACTTATAGCTACTCTTTGAGTTTATTTTCAACTTGAATAATTTCTTTTGTTTATCATGAAATCCATGTTACAGTTGTCACCTTATTACATTACTCATTTTAATCGTTATGTTGTCTCAAACTAATCCTACATGCTTATAATGTTAAAAAATTGCTCTACCTTACCTTCGTTGGACACCTTCATTACCACACCCTTAAGTGTTTTGGGAATCTCAAATCATCCTTGCTTGGGTTTTAATGCCCCACTATTCCTTAAATATTATAACGAGATCAACGTTTTGTTAAATATTATGACTTTTCACTATTCATTTCCAATCCCAACCTTCTAGAAACCTCTCACACCCAATCGTGCAATTGAAGTTCTAAAACTATGATTATGAACTTTAATCAAAGAAAAAAAAACCCTCCACCTCATTCATCAATATTGAATTCCAAAACAAAAAAACGCCCCATGACCATGCGCACCCATCATTGCCCATTCTAATTCGAAATCATTAAAAATCCCTAATAACCTTATCACACCCCAATACCCCTAATGCAATTCTTGCAAATTAATATTAATGCACATAGATGTGTTGGTAGGGTTCACACACCTCTTTGCCTTTGTGTTTCATCAAAAGCTTAAAACATGCCTTACTAGGAACAATAACATGTATAACTGATGGAACATGTTCAAATACCTCAAATAGGCCTCCTTGAATCGAATTTGATGAAAATTCCATCAGTTGCTCAGATTTAGCAGGTTGAGAAACTTATGGTTTTGTAGTTATTGGTTTTGTCACCTCCTCTTCAAAGTCATTAATAACAATGTATGTCGATGCAATGGGTGAAAAAGCTTGTCAAAGGTTGTGTAATGTTTCTTCAAGTCCCTCTCCCACAACGATAGCTTGTTGTACAAATTTAAGAATTTCCCCTTTCTACGTTTCACCTTTCCTTAAAACTTTCACTAGATTCTTGAAATATAATAGGCGATCAAGAAGCAAGTGGCTCTATGTAAATAGCTTTAGTAGCTCTAAAAACTTCGTTTCTAATTTTTTGCAACTCCTTTTCCTTTATTTCTCTTTCATCTCCTTGTCTCTATAGTTTTGTACTCACTCTTTATCTCAATTGATTTAATACATTCATCTTTTCATTTTAAAATAACAAGAAGTATAAGTTAAAAAATAAAAATAAAAAGACAAAAGAAGAGGTGCACTGGTTCTTTATATTGTAGCCACAATGTTAGGGTTAGTGCTTTTGGAAAGTGATGTGATTCTTAAGGCAAAAACACTCTAGGAAATTGACACGTGTAACTAGGTCAACTAAAACATCATTAGGTTGCATGGGTATAGGTTTAACATGTACTTCCTCAATTGGTTGTTTTTCCAATAGGTTACCAATACTAATTTCAAATGGTTCCTGATTGAACAAGTCATATTTCACTTTTGTCTAACCTAATTCCTTAACTGCCAAGTTGTTGGTGTTACTTTCAATCAATTTTTTAGTGAGCAGGTTAAAAAATTAATCTTTCTCAACTAATGTTTCAATGAATAAGTTACCATATTAATTGGTCTGAACCAATTTTTTAGTGAACAAATTACCATGTGGTTTGTCTCAATTAGTTCTTTTGGAATAGATCACTAGGCTTAGTTATAATAGATTGAAATGTGTGATCCTCTACAAACCTATAGGGTTTCATTTTGTTAATGTTAATCGGTATTGGATTAAGTTCAAATTTGTTAATTGTCACTAATAGTAGTGTTGTTAGGTAAACAATATTGGATCCTATGAAGTCCAAACATCGCTTCTAAAATTTAGGGGAATGTGCTTTGATAATTCTTGGAAACCATCCAACATAATGTCCAAATTGGTATTTGGTTTTGATGTATAATTCTAAGACCATAACGACTAGTTCCACTTGTTAGAAGCTACCAATGCTTGTGTTACTAACTGCTTCTCTTGGAATTTTTTTAGTTCTAACAATCGACTAGTCAAAACTCTAATAGGTGTTGGATCATAGATCAATCTAGGTTTAGTTGGTAAAAAATAGTTTGTAGGTAACAATGGGTGCAATCCATAAACAAATTGAAAAGGAATATGACCATTTCCAACTTTAAAAGCTATATGAGAATAAAATTGCGAACATGTGCTCATCCCAATCATTTCAATTTTCATTCATTAGTTTTGTGAACAATGTTCCAAAAACTTTGTTAATAAACCCAACTTATCCATTCCCTTATGGATAATAGACAATAGAACTGGTATGTTTCAATATAAAATCATTAGTTACACTAGAAGAAAATTGGAAAAAAATAACTACCATTTGCAACTATATTCTAATTGCATTAAACAAGTTGTGTAAGACACTAGTTGCAAATGTGGATGACGTCAATGGTCAACAAAATGCTCCACCATCAATATATTATTGTATGCCATCTATATATTACCATAAAAATCAATAACATACATAATGACACATGGTAAATGAAAAAGGTTTGAAAATTTTTTTTTGAAATTTTTTGATGGTGGATCTTCATCATTTATTTTTAATGGTTTTAGATTGTGACACATGGCATAATGCCAATATGACATGTGACATTTTTGAATTTTTGTCAAAATAAATTAAAATCAATATTTAAGTGAGTAGGTGGGACTAGGTATGTACATAATTTTTAAATTTTTTAAAAAAGTTTAACTTTTATGGTTAAACTCCTTTGATTGGTTCATCCCAATTAACATGTGTTTTTTATGTGAAAGTGTAAGACAAAGCCTAGGACATTATATAATTTCGAAATGGAAATGGAAATGGAGGACAAAACATATGGGATAAAAATTAAAGTTACAACTTAGTTGCAAATTAAAGTTACAACAAAAAAGTTTATCTCATATATTTTATCCTCCTTTTTAATTTTGTAAATTATATAACTAATTTAATAAGTAATCAACTAACTATGTAATATAGTAAATAAGTAATAGCTAAATTATATATAATTAAATAATTCATTTATTTATAAATTATTAATTAATAGTTCAAAAATTCAAAAATGAAATATTAAAATACTAAATAAATATTAATTAATTAACCAACATTATGCCAAAATGTGGTTTTTATGACTAGGACATGTTGTGACTATTATCCAAAATAATCATGTAGTTGTAAGTGGATTTGAGTCGTAGTCATTTTAACAACTATAGTCATAATTATGAATTTACGATTACAAATATGACTACTATTACAATTAGAGGTAATTATGCCTACAAATATGACTACACAACTAATGTAACCATATTAAATTAATTACTTGACCTTGTTTCAACAAGTTTAAATTTTTAAAAAATACATATCAACATGGTCAAATTTATATTGAAAGCCTAACTTAGCTTAATTTACCTTAATTTAATATAATTTAGATAATTCTTAATTTAATACATTTAAACCTAGTTTAAATTAAATTAAATAAAATTAATCCAATCCTAATTTAATTTACTTAAGGCTAGTTCACCTTAAATAGCCTAGTTTATTTTAAACAACTTAATTTATATTTTAATCTTATATTTTAACTTAATGTAACATATTTAAACATATGTAAGTTAATTTAGCCAAATGTAACCAACTTTTAAAACATTTAAATTTTTCCAAATTTAACCAAATTTAAATGAATTAACTGAATTTAACCTAATTGGCCTTAATTCCAACAAGTACGTTTTAAAAAATTATTCACCAAAAAAATTCAAATTTAACCAAATTTAATAAACCATGTTTAGCCTAAGCATAGTCATGTAACTTGATTTCACCAATTTTAACCAAATTTAATGTTAGTATCAAAGTTCAACCTAAATGTTTTAGTTTATTCAACTTTAACCTAATTTATCAAAATTAAGCCAAATACATTAAAAAATTTAACTTAATTTTTAAAATGTTTTAGCCAAATTTAGCCAAAATCATTTAGTTAAAAAAAAAACTATCTTCATTTAACCAAACTTAACCAAGTTTATCAAAATATAAGAAAATTTATCCTATTTTAACCAAAAAACCTATTTTAGCCTCATTTATAATACTTTAACCAAAATTAACCAAAATTAATGAACTTTAACTTTAGTCCAGCCAAGTTTAATTTTAAATATCCTATTTTAATAACAAAAATTAAAAAATTTAACAATTTCATGCTATTTAAACCAAATTCATCTATGGGTCTAGGATTCATAAATTTACAACATATTAAATATATATATAATGACCTTTTAGAAAAATATGATTAAATATATTTTATTTTATATTATAATTGTATTATATATATATGTTTTATTATGTATATATTTAAAACATATTTCAATAAATATTTATATACATATAACATTTCACATGTATGTATATATATTGTGTTAAATGTTTAGATTTTAATAAACTTAAAATTATAAAAAATTGAAGGAATGAAAAACTAGTACAATTATAATGTTATGTTAAGTGGTTGGATTATAATAAATTTAATAAATTTAATTGGTAAATATATTTTTCTAAATATCAATTCTACTATTTAACTTACAATATACTGCAAATAAATATAAAACTGGATCAATATATGAATATTTATGTATACGTATATTATATTATGTGTATATTATATACATATGATACATTATATATATATATATAATCATCATATTATATTCATATTTCAGAATTACAAAATAAATTTTAAAAATTCAAAAGTGGTTTCCTATGTACAAATTTTGTTATTTGAATTTTTAATTGGTCCACATATGTAGATTATGCTCCAAAGGTTAATAATTCATATTCATATTTTCATTTCAGTAAGTATTGGAAAAGAAATTAAATTTTAAACTTTGTATTTTTATACATTTAAACATTGGAACATGATAAACTTTTTATGTGACAACACTATGCCATATGTGATGTGGTAGGTGGATGGCAAAGGCCTTTGATTGATTCAAGAACATGCAAGGATTTATACTTGTTCCCACCATGTTGATTAGTTTGACCATGTTGAGTATAATCAATGTTGATGTATGCTGACCAATGGTATGTATAATGACATATAATACAATCATGTTTTATATCGTATATATGTGTACAAACCATAAGTATATGATATATAAATAATTAAAAATAAATTAAATGAATAATTATTTTGTAAAATAAATGTTTGAGGATATATTTAAATATTAAGATTTTATATATATATATATATATATATATATATATATATATATAATTTTATAATTGTAAGTGTAGTCACAATGGTGGTTATGACTATGACCATTTTGGTGACTAATGGCATTTAAAACTAGTTTTGTAGTTGTAAATGTAGTTGTAAATACTACGTTTTGACATTGTGCAATTTATTAGTTATGAATTATTAAATAATAATTTCATACATAATAAAAATTATCAGCGAATTAATTAATAATATATAAATATGAATTAATTCACTAATTTATTAGTTATAAGATTTCATTAATGGTTCTAATAATCAAATAAATAAAGAAAATACGAAATAACTAATAAAAAAGTAAATTATTAAATAAATAAAATATATAACCTTCTTGAATAATAATAATAATATATTAACTAAGTTTTGGTTATTAACTAACCAAAAATAACTAATGAATTAGTTACAATTTATTAATGAATAATTCATAAATAAATAAATAAATAACCACATTAATCATTATGGATTAAATCATAATTAATTAACTATTAATTATAAATTATTGATTAAAAGGTCATATAAAAACAAATAAATAATATTATAATTGAACTTATTAATGACTTAGTAATAGGTGTGGAACAAGTAATTCTTTGTGATTGATTTCAAGGGCGAAATTTGGTTTTCAAGGGGGGATAATGTTAACCCAAAATTTCACCTTATGTATATAATAACCAGTTGTTACCAACTAGTAACTATTGAAGTAATACTATTTTGGAGACTATTTTAGTTATTGTTGGATAACATATAGCCAGTGTGTTATGATAATTGATAACAGGTCTTTAATGAATTGGTTTATTTGTTAGTATAATTAGTTGATATAATAGGTTAGAATCAACCTATGACCAGTAGTTACTATAGTTCAAATTTCAAATTTTTGATAGTTATACCAACTAGTGACTGTTGGATTTTTAGCAACATTATGTTGAGGGTATAAATAGGAGGATTTGAGGATGATGAACTATGAACTCTACAATTTTTATTTTCTAATTTGATTATGGGAAATTTATTCTGGATTTGTTTTTGTCCTTATGAATAAACATCTTCACTTTTGTGCTTCTAGTTTGATCATTTTTTATTTGAATAAATCATACCTATTGATGTTTTTTTGAAAACCAAAATTAGATAAGTAGAAAATGAATTTTGTTTTATTTGAAGGATAAAAAACACCTTTAACAACCATGTCAAAGATTGTGTTGAAATGTATGGAGTACTACAATGTTATATATAAAAAGATAGGATACATGGAAACATGTTATGACTATCAAAGGTTTTATTGTTGACAAATGGAAGTAAATTTATGAAGCCATGTACTTTTAAGCCACACATTAATGTATTTCACCACAATAAAAAGAATATACATATGTCTAAAATGATTGAAATAATGCACAATCAAGAAAAAACCTTTAAGTCATAATTAGAATCTAAACTTCTTACATAGTCCACCCAACTATAGCAAATTTTATGAATGAGAAAGTCATAATTGATTTGATGCAAATGTAATTGTGATGTACTATCACTTGAGCCCAAAGGTTTTAGAGTGCATCAACAAATGTTGAACTTCATGCAAATTCCATGTGAAGTGATGAATGAACTCTTATGTGAGCCCACAAAACATAATCATTTGCAAGACCTAATACACATGTTTAGATTACACCTAGGCCCCAGGACCACTAAAAGAAGTTACCAACATTGCAACAAAGTATACACATGAACATTTGGGGAAATTTCCAACAGTGATGATGTATTGTTTGTTAACCGAAATAATATTGTAAATTCATCCATATCCAAGTGGGAAGACATCAATAGTTGGGAAAAAATGCATTGGAGAACTAAAATGCTAGCCTCCCAATTGTTGGTGTGTTGTTGTGTTAATTTGCTATTATGTTGATTTGAAGATGAAAGGTCGTTTCACCTTTTTGCCACCATGAGTTGTAGGCCAACAACTTGCATTGGGTGACCTCACAAGGTTGTGGCAACTCATAACAAGCACATGGGAATTACTTGAACACTAGTAGAAAAACTATCTTTTACAACTTGTCTTATGCAACTACACATGTCGCATGCAATTAAAAAAATATGGATGCAACACTTTTTAATTGCATACAACATGTGTTTGCATAAGACAAGTTGTAAAAGACAGTATTTTTTCTAGTGGAACTACAAGATTGGGAACCAAATAAATTTCAAGCGTTGTTTCTACATAGGCGAACAAAGGGAAACCTTGTTTCTTCTAAAGTTGTTACCTCCTTTGGGGGGTGGTTGCAAGCTACATTGTTTGAAATGGATTATCATTGAGATAGGGTTTTCATCATTATAACTTAAAATTTTATTTTTATTGCATGTCACAAAAAGGGATTCATTTATATGAAGTTAACACCTGAAACATTTCAACAATGAAAAAATAACAACAAAATAATGAAAGGTCCATCTTAAAAGGATTTTATATGGACTGTGTCAGTCTTGCTAAAGTTGAATATGGACTTTTATTTCACAATTTGTTTGTCCAATATTTTTGAAACTTTGGCATATAACAGTTTGAAGGTTGATAACAATTAAGAGGAAATCAAGTTTAAATTATTGTATTTGAAAAAATATCAAATCATATTCAATTTAAAACTTTTTAAAATGGCAAGATTTTTAAAATTAATTTTTAAAAATTACTTGGAAACCAATTTTAATGGAAGTGTGTAAGAAGTAGTGTAATATGGTGGCCCAATTTTAGATATGAAAAAATATTTTAACTTTAACATCATTTGAATCAATTTGAAGGTTGAACTACTTTACAAGGCTTAAAGTATAAGCAAAATACATAAGATAAAGACTTTCAAAAGGGATTTTGAACTATTGTTTTTGGTCCACCCTAAAGTGGTTATACCCGTTGAGTTAAATTAGTACCTTCTTGGATGGGCCGTACGATTGGAACCAATGATGCTATATTATGAGCTTGTGAACGTGAACCTTTAAACATGAGTCTGTGAACAAGATGGAATATTTTAAAGCATCTTTTGATGGCATAGAAGAATATTTTAAAAATATATTCTGCCACATCAAAAAATCTTTGATGATGTGGTATAATATTTTTCCATATACAAATTGATGAACTTTTTAGATGAAAACATCTTAAAAGATGTTATTTGTTGGACAAGTTTAGATAGATGAATAAAGTTTTTGTTGTAATTTGTAATTGAGATTCACCATTGGGACAACTAACATGCAATTGTTGATGAACTCTATCTGAACCCACATTCATCATGAGCAATTGAAGACATCAGTCAACAAAATGCCTTCGCAAATATTTGAAAACACTGAATATATATTGGTATCCCAAACACTGTTGGTAGAAAAGCAAACTATTTTAATTACCCAAAGACAAAATGACTTCAACCTCTTAGGAAACATAAAACCAAAATTGGCTAAATTATTTAAGGAAACATCTCATTACTTGACCTACATAGCTCTGGTCCAAATTGTTAATTTATGAACTTCGTCCCAACTCCAAGTTGAATGATGTATGAACATTTCCATTAGCCCACAACATCACAATTTGCAAGATGTAATATAAGTGTTTACAATGCACCCACTTTCCACGGCCACTTAATGAACTTGTCAACATTGACACAAAATCTATGCAACTGCATGTCAGGAAAGTGCCAATCGTAATTTCATATTGATTACGATTTTCAATTGGACCTAAGATGATATAATATATTCGTTCATAACCAAGAGCATGAACATTAGTGGGAGGCAAGATTTGTGTGACAAGAACATGTCCAACCTCCCATTTCTTGTGTTGTTGAATTGAAAATTTGAAAGTTGAAGGACAATAAATATTCTTCCCATTTTGGGTCTTTGGCCAAGAATTTGCATCCATCAATCTATTGACAAGAATGGATGCATCTTCACCAAAAAGATTTTTTGGGTGACATTTTGAGGGTAGATGCATGTTATAGTGGTTCACTTTGTGACAAAATGATGTTTTTTCCTTGGGCACTATTTATTCAAATGCATATGTGATTAATATATCCTTAGATATATTAATTAGGACTTGGATCTAAACTAATGATTTTATTATGAAAAGAATTGTGTGGTTATTTATTGATAAAAAAACTCATTTGTTAATAGTAATGGACTTTTGAAGTTGAAACATATGGATTAGTTGTTTGACTAGAACATCACAAAATGGGAAAACTTCTATTGATTCACATTCCAAATTTGTTATTGGGACTCAATATACAATTTAGTACAAGATGATAAATTCATACGATGAATCTTTTATTTGAAAACCTTAATCGTCTGATAGCTAGGGACTTTGAATGGTTAAAATTTGACCATATTTTCATAAGTCCATATGAGTTGCAATTTTTGTTTGTTTCTCAATTTTTGTCCCAAAAACATAGTTTTTAAAAGTTTTAGATGAGGCATTAATCCTATGGACTTTATGGGTTTTCCTTTTAGGACTTCCATATTTTAAAATGACATTAGCTACATTAAATAAATATTTTCACATAGATTTGGGAAGGTTTGTAGGTGATTGAACGTGTATTATTCAAATATTAGAATAATAATATTTTTTTAAATAACAACCATGTCCCTTTGAATCATTTTGAAGAATATTGTATGGACTTGTAGGGAGTGTAATTTCTATTGATATTGAGCCACCGTAGCTTGCATCTACCATTGACTTTTTAGAAAGGAGGAAACTAGCTTCTTCCAATGCCATCACCTCATTTTGAATGAGATCTGTCCTTTCTTACACATGCCATATGGAAGGCACAATTAGCCTACCAATCGCATAATTCCTCCTTATGCCACCAACACAATGATTGTGATAATCATGGCAAACATTATTATAAAATGTGGGTGCAATTCACGAGTCCCTATTCATTAGACTAATGAATTTACTACATCCCCACTAGGTCCCTTTCATTACGACCAATGAATTCATTAAAAATCTAGTGAAATCACGTAGCATATAAGGACACTTTTTGTGAAGTAGTGAAATCCATAACTTGTGTAGCTCAATTGTTGCACCTCTAGCAACACTCTAATTACCAACACAACAAGGAATAGGAATGCCACGTCTGTCATTTTCAAAATGATTTTTGCCTTGTAATTTGTGTCCTTTTGTAATGTCAAACATTGAACATTCAACTTTTAAGGACATCGTTCAATGTGCCAACCATTGTCACAACAAAAATGTTCCAACACTTCATTGCCATTGTGAATGAGAACTAGGAAAACCTCCTATGAATGGTTCCACTAGCTTTGAATTGCATTAAGTGCAGGGTTCTACAAAGTGAACTCCATTCGAGGACTATAAAAAGTTACATGATCGTGCTTGTGAGAAACACCTTTGAATATGGGGGGTAGATCCTACTGTAGTTTGGTGGATTCAAATACCTTCTCACCTTCCAAATGGGGTATCTTCGATGTATATGAGGAACTTGGTGCAAATTTGGCAACTATCGTCACCATTTGTGAAGGATCACCAAACTATTTGGCCTTAAACAATTGTAATTCATCCTTGTTTGATCAAGTCCTAGAAGGACCGCCATGCAAGAAAATGTAGTATAATGTAAATTGCTTGAAAGTTCGCATATAATCATTTGAAGTGGCAGCATACATGTAGGCACCTCTTTTCCCAAATTACTAGAGCCAAACATTGTGGATTATCTTCGATAGATTACAAGTCAATACTTCTACCTCTTCCTCCAAGGAAAAGTTTTGCATTCGAATGACAAAATGGAATAAAAACATAATAATTTTTTTGTAATCGAATTGAGGAAAGGGAAAAAAAAAACAACACAAAATATTTTCATCAAGGGAAAGTGAGGTGCATAGAAAAATTACATCTAGCACGAATCCTCCCCATTGCCTCACAGAAAAATGCCAAAAGCTTAGCTAGTTATTGAACTCTTGAATTGCTTCCTCGCTAATAACTCCAAAGGAATACCACCAAGAGTGGATTACAATGTAATGAATGTCAACTTTTTCCAAGGATATTGTGTTTTTGTATTTGTAACAAAAAGCTTTGTGCCAATCTTGGAACTTAAGAACAATGACTTATTTAATGTGCCTATCAAACGACTAAGTCCAATGGAAAAAATAAGTTTGCTCCTTGTCAATCATCTTCATAGTGGGATCTCCACTCCCGTAAATGATGTGAACAACATTCCAATTTGTTGGGGCATTGTTTACCATGAACCCGTTGAAATTAGGACTTGTTTCATTTTTTTCAAGATAGTTACATTCAACTTCTGCTGAAGTATATAGTGGGATTTCGTGTCTTCAAACTACATAGCAGTAGACATTACTTTGCAATAGATCAGGTCATATATGTGGCAAGCCATAGTCATCTAGTTTTCAACACATTTGACATGACCAAGCATCATCAAAAAATTATTCAAATCACCCTTAAGCTACATTTGTCTTACGAAATGAACTCCACAAATGTCTCCTTTGATCAACATTTTGAAAATATAAACCTTTTGCTTAGTATGTTGTCCAAGGAAAACAACTATCTTAAATATAATTGCAAAGACTAAAAGCTTTGATCATCAAGATGGAATCAATAAAATGCATCTTCCTTAGGTAATGTTTCACTGATGAAATGAGGTTGCGGATGTTTATGTTATTTTGGCATTCTTCAACCATGGTCTCCCTAATAACATGGAATAACTAGCGTTAATGAAACTATTTTGTAACTCAATAAATGTAATAACATCAGGTATGTCATGAACATATATCTTTGAATCATGATTCAATCCCATTGGCTTTGTAGTGGTTTGACTTGCCATCCTCAAATTATATCGTGCGGGTTTAAGCTTTCACAACCCCAACCTCAATCTTAACTGCTTTGTAATGATGTTAACTTTAGATCCACCATCTAACAAAACATTTTCTACAATGTTTTTCACAAATCTATACCTAAATAATTGCCATATGGAACCTTATCAATAACTACTATTGTTGTTGCTACTTTTAGTACTATATATGGTATCGTTTTTCCTATAACTACTTTGGTACATTTTGCCGTTTATTTAGTTTCATTTTCTGCCATAGATATCTTTTGAACTCATGAGCCATTTTAGTAATTGTCCTAGGTTCAAAGTATAATTAGTTTCCAACATTTGTCTATTGATATTTTGAAATATCTATTAGACTATTGATATTAGCTTACTTTGGGAAACTATAGATTCCTAAGGTTTTGGAGTTTCTATAGAAGGTTTAGTATCAAGCATCCCCAACCACAAATTATGTTCCATCTCTCTATTGATGTAAAAGAGCTTTTGCTAATAGTCTATGCCTTTTGTAGTTGCTACATGGTCTCTACCATTGTCTTCTTTAATTTCTACTCCTTTTCCCGATTTGTAATACTTTTGTTCTATTGTGGTTTTCTCTCATAGAACACCTATTCTTTGTGATTTTGTTTCTTGCAACAACATTTACATCTACTACATTCACATCTATAGTGATTGTTTTAACTTTAGCTACCACTTTTCCATTTGAGCTTGATGCATTTTTCCATTGGAACATATTTTACATCTCCACAAACTTGGGACAATATATTATCTTGTGCTCATTTAGACCATAGATATGGCAAACATATGAGCCATTCGTTTGACCCTTTTGAGATTCAGTGGTAGCCTCCATTGTTAATACAGTTGGTTCCTCTTTCTTTTTTACTTTACACGTTTATACATTGTGGTTATCTTGTCCACAATTTGTGTAGTGTTTATCAGTTTTTCTTATTTCCATATGTGGTTTTCATGTTACTACAGATTTGGGAATCTTTGGTACTAATAGTGCACTTTGTGACATGTCCCCAAACTCCTCAATAGACCTAAAAGTGGGTCCTATAGTGAAACAACAATAAATAAATAAAAATCGAAGCACACTTCCTAACTCGTAACACTTTTGGGGTATAGGGGCATGTTGAAGCTCCAGGATGGGACTTGAACAAACTCACAAGCAAGAGTTCAAAATGAAATCAACCTACACAACTAAGGAAAAAAGGTGGTTGATGCAAATCGAACACAAGTGGTGTGACGGACATAATAATGAAAACTTCAAGCATAAGCTTTACACGACCCACAAGCTTTCGGAAGCGGCACCATTTCCCTCCCTATAGTATATTTTGTGACTCTTCACGAGGGCTACATCCAAATGACATTTTTTTCCGAGAATTCCAAATTTGGGACTCTTATTGTCCCAAATTTTTGGACGATTATATCTTTCACAGAACAAATTTTTTTGGAGCATGTGAGGATAACACTAGTAGAAATTAGCCAAAATGTAACCACTCCATTTATGACTACATGCGACTTGTAGTTGTTTGCGACTAGATTTAAGAATATTTGCAACTACAAGACCAACTTTCAACTATTTTGGTCATTTTCACAATTATGATGCAACTATTAAAAATTTCATCCTATGGGTTGCATCAATTTTACATTTATTTTCATCCATTAATAGGTTGATATGTCCCATTAGTTGCAATAATCACCAAATTACTTGCATCTTAAAGGTATTCTACAATGACATAGGGATGTATTTTAATGTATGTACTAAAATTATATATATATAGTTCATATAATGAATCTCAAAATTAATATTTGAACTTTGAATTTTTTATTCAAATATGAAAATTGATGTTTCAATTATGAAAACTGTTATTTTAATGTTTTTAAAAATATATTTGAATTTGAAATTTTTGATTTGAATATGATATTTTCAATTTAAATTCAAAAAAACTTATTTGATCTAAAAATTGATTTTGAATTCTAAATTAATATTTTTGAATCAAAAATTAATATTTCAATTCAAAAAAATATTAATTGATCATAAAAATGGACATTTTAATTTTGAATATGAAAAGTTATATTTCAGCTTTGAAAAGTTTACATTGAGATTTTAAATCATTCGAACCTGAAATTTAAATTCCAAATTATTATTTTGGATTCTCAAAATTAATTCTTCAAATCTGAAAATTAATAATTGAGTCTAAAACTGGACATTTCAATTTTGAATATTACTATTGGAATATGAAATTTTTTATTTAAATTCAAAAAAATTATTTGATTTAAAAATTTATATTTTGATTCTAAATTATTATTTTCAAATCTAAAAATTATTATTTCAATTTTAAAAACTTTATTGAGTCTAAAAATCGGTAACTTGATTTTAAATATTCTTATTTGAACTTGAAATTTGATATTTGAATCCTGAAGTTTTATATTTAAATTTTAAGAAATTATTTGACTTGAAAGTTGAAATTTGAATTCCAAATTATTATTTTGGAATCTCAAAATTAATATTTCAATTGAAAAATTTATTAATTAAGTCTTAAAATGGACATTTTATTTCAAAAAATTATTGATTAAGTTTCAAGGGTCTTTTCTACTAGTGTTATCCATAATAAATCAAATTTATAAATAATTATAAATGATTATGTTTATTAAATCTAAGTGACACTAAATAATTATTGTTATAACATATACTTGTATATTATATAATTTATATTCATATATTAGAAGAAATTAATTAATTAATGTAACATTACTTTAAAATCATTGTAATTATTTCAGATAAAAATTAATTAGTATGTGCAGAATTATTTTCTAATTGAACATAATTATTCACACTCTTTAATTTATAACTTCAAACCTGAATTAAAAATTTGGAAAAATTATAGTGTAATTTAAAAAATTATTTTACTGATTTTAATTTCACGAATTATTATATAATAATATTATCTTTAAAAAATTATGTCATTAATCATATGTGATAAATATTTCATAGTAATTTTACAGTAATTATGAAAATGAATGTTATGTTTAACAAATTATTGTACTTATAGTTGATAATTATTAAGAGAAAAAAATTACTTGACCTATAATAATTTTTACAACAATAAATGTAATTATATAGTAAGTAATGTAATTAGTTGAATAATTTTTAAAAGATTCTTGTAAAAATTTACTTTCTAATAACAATTGTTAATTCATTACTTGTAATTTTAAAATAAATATTGAAAATTTTTAATTTTTAAATTATAGTCATTAAATTAGTTTTACATTAATTATATTATATATAATTCGATCAGATTCTAAAAATAATAATATATATTCTGTTTATTTATTTTATTTATTTACTTATGATTTATGTATTAATAACTTGTGAGTAATTAAATAACTAATTTGTTACATATTAGGAAGTTATTGTTTATTTAAATAATTGATAATAAATATTTAATATTTGTAGTGTATAATTTATAATTTAAATATATGTAAATTTAATCATTATTAATTAAACGATTATCTAATTATCTAGTACTTGAAAGGTTAAAAAATCTAAAAACTAAAAAAGTAAGGCATGAAAAAAGTTTTGGAATTACAATTTAGTTTGTAAGGAAGTTGCAACTTCAAAACTTATCCCATATTGTTTGTTCTTCATTCCTATTTTGGAACACTATATAAACAAGGGGGGTGTGGCCATCCAATTTCACATTAAGAAATTTGTGCACATGGGATGAGCTAATCAAAAGGTTCAAC
>Ga0116227_10005601_pt1:0-25000 | contig 26317 bp, 16 predicted proteins | sample S1TSphgellanicum_FD_89693 | JGI IMG/M metagenome (GOLD analysis project Ga0116227, IMG submission 89693) | Host-associated microbial communities from peat moss isolated from Minnesota, USA - S1T2_Fb - Sphagnum magellanicum MG | ecosystem: Host-associated > Plants > Peat moss >...
GCGAACTGAGCAACAAACAACCAGAACGGTTTGGTGCAACCCTTCCGTTGGCCTTGCAGAGCAAGGCCAACGGGGGCGATTCGACTCGGCAAGGCAGGGCTTGGCTCGTGTGATGTTTGCACCGTGGTTGCAGCAGGAACCGTTTTAGCCGGGCTTCTGTTTCGAGACAAGGTCCAGGGACTCACATCACACTGCCATTGTTTGCATGTGCGAGATTACGCCTCTTGACTTGCTGTTTTCACGTAAAGGATCAATAGAAAGGCAGTAGGTATAATAATAAACAAGGCGGTAGCCATTAATCCAAGAATGTTAACTTCCATAGCAGTCTCCAATTTTTAATTTTTTGCGATCGTTTAGGGGGGAGGGTGCACCCTGAGATGGGACAACCCCCTTGATCAATGTCACCCGGTTGTGTCTCTTCGTGGTCTCGTTACGTGTTGTCCTGTCTTCTCTTGGACGTGCATCGATTCTATGCAGCGCAAACCAGCGGCGTGCCATCTTGATGGCGTGCCGTGCAGCCCAAAGAACCGCCCCTGGATTGGCATGGCAGCGCAGCTGGAACTCTGCAGCCGGGCAATTGGACCATGGACTGAGCAACTTGCTCTGCGGCAGAAACTGGCACACCTTGGCTCTGTTTCTAGAAACGAGGCTAACTCAGGGTGCACAGTTTGAAGAGACAATCTTATTATAAAAGATGTTTGCCTTATTGTTCAACCATTTTATGCAATGGTGAATGGTGAGACCTAGCCGGCCAAGGTCGCTAGCCATTCGTGCCAACCGTTGCGGGTTGTTCCCATGAACATCTGCGTCATTCAAGGCTCAAAGTTGTCGAACACCTGTCTCACAGGTCTCCTGCGGCAACTATCAAACCATTCAATGAGTTGCACAACGTGGGTGGGTGAACATTCTTTAGTCAAAACGTTGGCTCATCTTTAGCCAATTTACGGCTTCAATGTAGTTTGTGGGTGCCAACCGTATAGCTTCCTTCCAATAATCAGCTGCCTTGTCAAATAGCATGGTGGCTACTTCTGGTTGGCCGTTCTCGATTGCTTGCTCTCCTCGGAAGTGGTAAATAACTGCTATGTTGTTAAGAGCTTGTGGGAGCGAGGGGTTCCTTTCAAGGGCTTGATAGTAATACTCTAATGCCCGCCCATGCTCGCCATTGCTAGTGTGTATCAACCCAATGTTGTACAAGATGTAGCTTCGGTCATAGGCATCCGTTTCAAACCGCATAGCTTGATAATAGTTTTGAAGAGCTTCAGCATATTCACCGGATGCCTGTGCAGACATGCCATCTCTGTAATACATGAAAGCTTGCTTCTCACGATACGAGGTCGGCAACACCTTCAGCAGTATGTCAGCAACAACGGTAAAGGTCTTGTCTATAAAGTTGTCATTTCTTTGCGATCTAGGCACAGCGTTCTCCTCCAACAGTAATATTTGCAAGGTAGAAAAGAGGAATCTTGAGATGCTTCAGGAAGGTGAAGGTGCAGGCAACCGATCGATCAGGAGTGGCCTGCTGCACCAGAGCCCGATCTTGAGGTTCGAAGGCCCCACAACTTCCTGCAGCGCGAAGAATGGACGGGCAGCAAGTGGGGCATTCATTGACGCGCTAGATTTATGGAATGAGGACCTGAACCGTTTGGGGAAGCCCCGAACCGTAAGCGTTGCTTGCTTGTCGCACTGGTAAATGGTGCGACCCGTGTTACACGGGTGCAAGGCACCAAAGCGACGAGTCCGTCAATTGGAACGCTCCACCGATGCAGGGCCTGATGCCGGCAGGGCCACAGGAGACTTGTGGTGCCACAGCTCTCCATCCTTATGAAATCGAGGCAGTAGGGAGAGGGGAATGGGTGTCCCCGAGTTCACGCTATCAGCACGATCATCGATGTGTGTGAAGCTTTTGCCGATTTGCTGCAAGAAGCTATGGCAGCAATGTGTCGGACAAGAGATCCCATAGATTGGCATCCTAATTAGTCAGTATTATATGCGACTTCTGGTCTTTCCGCATGCTTTCCATCTTCTGTATGGTGAAAACAGGAACAACACTTCCAGAAAGAGAGGCAACACAGCGATCACCGCATCTGTCAGTGCCTCCTTCCCGTCTCTCAGTGCCCTGGAGAGGATTTGAACCTCCACGCTCATCGCAGTTGATTTTGAATCAACCGTGTCTACCATTCCACCACCAAGGCCTCCATCTCCATTATAAGCGAAACCCTTGACTCTGTAAATCCTCAACGCTCTACACCGTTTAGGGAAACCCCATTGGGACGTTGGAAAGGAGCCCCCACACCCCCTCACCAACGAGAGGGCAGGAGCGCCTCCAAGCCCCTGGCCATCCAACCCCTTTCGATGGCCTTGCTCCGCACGGGCTTTTGTGGGGGGCTCGGCCCCCAACGCCAACGAGCCCCAACTCGACACAGTGCTTGGAGAGACGGAGTGAGAGGGATTCGAACCCTCGGTGCAGTTTCCTGCACACACGATTAGCAATCGAGCTCTTTCGGCCACTCAGACACCACTCCCTCGATCAGCAGCGCATTGTTGTGCAGGCAAATCCTAAGCAACTCCCTGGCTTTGCAACAACATGGCAAGGAACAAGAAGATGATCACAACACATTGCAGTGTGCCACCGATGCGATCTGTTGCATGCATTGCCTTCGGGTGGAAGCTGTTGATGTGGAAGGACAAACCTGTTGACCGAAGTGCCGTTGGGCATCAGATCTGTCCCAGCGCTTTGCCCTACAGAGTCACCAGAAGCGCTGCAATCATGCTCAGCAAGGCGCCGAATCGTCGGCATTTCTTCGCAATGGAGGGGAACGGCGCATGGCTTGTTCAGCAAAACAGTTGTGGGACAGGGCCCCTACCCGTTCATTAGAGCGCTCAACACCGGTGGGGCCTCGGCTTGTGGAGCGCATCTCTCTGTCGAGCCGGGACGTCTCCCCAAACGAGCACCGCTTCTTGTCAAGATCTTGATCCGTTCCAATGCATTATACGGGAAAGCAAAACCAGAAACAACCTGGTTGAGCCCGGCCCTAGACAGCTCAGCGCCGCAATTGGCCTCCCCAACCCCGACATCTGACTGAACAGGGCTCGCTCGCTTCTGCACGCCATCTATCTGCATCGGGTTCATCGCTTTGTGATCCAGAGAGGTGAGTCAGCGAATGTGCTGTCGAGCTCGACCCATTGATTTTTGATGCACATGCTGCTACTATGCTAGACAACAATCCGTTGCCTAGCAGCCACCAATGGGCTCATCGTCTAACGGATTAGGACAGAAACCTTCTAAGTTTCGAATGTAGGTTCGATTCCTACTGAGCTCACGATGACAGAGGAGCAAGGGCGACAGCAAACAGCAAGCAGAGTTGTTGTGGTATTGAACGACTCTCCATTGGAACCCCCAACGCCAACGAGCCCTGCCGAGCAGGGCCGGCAAGGGGGCCTCCTGTGTGCGGTGATCGTGTGAGCGTCGCATGTTGGCAAGCAACCGGAGGCGCTAAGGATGCTTCCGTCCCAGCTTGCCAACCTAGCAAGGAGCACTTCTAGACAGCTGGCGCATCCGGAGGCGTTGGGAGGTGCATCGCTAGCGATGCACCAAGCCCTAGGCATCCTAACGCGATCAACCGACTTGAGAGCTCCCTCCTCTGGTAACAGTCCTCGAACCGCCAAGCCACGCGGTTAGGTGTGAGATTGACTGTTTTAAGATGCTAGGCTAAGCTGATAGCCAAACCCATTGCCTCCCGGCCGTGCCTCTTTGGGGGCATGGATTAGAAGATGGGGTTGATTTCATCCAATAGCACTGAGCTGTTGTAGATCTCTAAAATGATCACTAGGAAGACTGCAAACAGGGCCATAAACACCCCCATAATTACAGTCGTGCCCCACCCAGGAGCCACCTTGCCGTATTCTGAGTTGAGAGGTTTCAACAAAGTCCCTAAGGTGGTTACTTTGCTAGCGGTCAAATCCTTGTTGCTTTTTGAAGTGGTTCCAGTTGCCATAATGTTCTATGTGCCAATATCTGTTTACTTTCTGTCATCTTCTTTAGCGGATTGCTTCTCCACCTTTGGCATTGCATCGTCTAGCGATGCAATGCCAACCTAGGATGGCGAGCTTCCCCAATCCTGGCAATGGCCCCGTAGCCTAAAAACCGCATATCTCTTATAATTGCAACAGGAGGGAGAACGATTGCCCGTTGCGCCTCTCTAGCATTGCTACAGGCTGCGCAGGCAAAGGTTTCCGCGCCTCTCAACGAGACTGCCTACACAAAGGCCACGTCAATTTACCCCTACCTGATTATGGAAAGTCCGGCTTTTTTCTACACCATCTTCCTATGGTGTCTTCTTTTAAGTATTACTGGGTACTCGATTTATGTGGGATTTGGTCCACCATCCAAGCAGCTTAGGGATCCCTTTGAAGAGCATGAGGATTAGGGTCGCGCTCCAATGGGCCATGGGCCAAAGCCCGCCCCTTTCTGGCAGGACGCCTTGCAAGGCGTCCTGAGGGCTGCATTGGGAAGCATTCAGCCCATGCATTGTGCTGTTGTGGAAAGGTCAAGCGCTCTCAACCCCAACAGGCCAACTTGGCAGTCTGTCTTGGGGTTGTTTGTCCCAATCGACTGGACCTATCGAGCCCCCTCGCTGGCCTTGCTCCGCACGGGCTGATGGGGAGCTCGGCCCCCAATGCCAAGGAACCCCCTAGCAAAAGGTTATTTAACAATGCGTGGCGGCTCTCTGAAAAATATAGCAAAGAAGATGATGCCTAAGGTGCCAACTAATAAAAACGTGTAAACTAAAGCTTCCATATAAAATGTTATCTATCTCGGTCGGTCAAGCATCCACTTGCCCCTCAACGCATCTGCAGTGTCAATGCAGCGCCGTCTTGACCACCCGCCCCTCTGAAGCACCGGCCTCGTTGAATGGGGGAATTGGTGTGCGGCACCGCCATCTGCCACTCGTTGCACGATGGGGAGGGGCTGTGCTCGCTCCGCTCAGGGAAACGCCTTCGCCTTGCACCGCTTCGCTGCAGATGCAGCGAAGCGGTTGGATAGGTTCAGCAGATTGCCGAACAGCTATGATGTTCTACACAGACTGTCGACGAGTAGACGGGTCACCAAGCTTCTGGAATGCTCCAAATTCAACTTGGTCATCGATGTCACTGTCAATCCCTGCAAACACGTCACGGAAGATTGTTCTTGCACCATGCCAAATGTGACCAAAGAAGAACAGAAGGGCAAAGCACAAGTGGCCAAAAGTAAACCACCCCCGAGGGCTGCTCCGGAAGACACCATCTGATTGAAGCGTTGCACGGTCAAACTCAAAGATTTCACCCAGCTGTGCTCTTCGTGCATACTTCTTAACAGTTGCAGGATCGGTGAACGCAACGCCGTTGAGCTCTCCACCATAGAACGTCACAGAGACACCAACTTGCTCGATGCTGTATTTCGATTCCGCACGACGGAACGGAACATCGGCCCGTACGACACCATCCTTGTCAATCAAAAGGACTGGGAAGGTCTCAAAGAAGGTTGGCATGCGGCGAACAAACAGCTCATTCCCATCTTTGTCCTTAAACACTGCGTGCCCCAACCAGCCGACAGCTATTCCATCACCACTGTTCATTGCACCAGCACGGAACAAGCCCCCCTTCGCTGGGTTGTTGCCAATGTAGTCATAGAAGGCCAATTTCTCTGGGATTTCAGACCAGGCTTGGGAAGCACTCTTCCCTTCAGCCAAGCCCCCCTGAACCCGTCGTTCGATTTCCTGTTGGAAGAAGCCAAGGTCCCACTGGTAACGGGTTGGCCCATAGAGCTCAATTGGGGTTGCAGCTGATCCATACCACATTGTTCCAGCTACCACGAAGGCGGCCCAAAAAACTGCTGCGATGCTGCTTGAGAGAACCGTCTCAATGTTCCCCATGCGCAAGCCGTTGTAAAGACGCTGAGAAGGCCGCACACACAAGTGGAAGAGACCCGCCAGCACCCCAAGAATGCCCGCAGCCATGTGGTGACTCGCAATGCCTCCAGGGTTGTACGGGTCAAACCCATCTGCCCCCCAAGCTGGTGAAACCGGTTGAACACTGCCAGTGATCCCGTATGGGTCAGAGACCCAAATGCCAGGCCCAAAGAGGCCTGTTACATGGAAGGCACCAAAACCAAAGCACAGAAGGCCGGAAAGGAAGAGGTGGATCCCAAAGATCTTAGGAAGGTCCAAGGCAGGGTCACCGGTGCGAGGATCCCGGAACAGCTCGAGGTCCCAGTACACCCAGTGCCATATTGACGCCATGAACAGCGCACCCGACAACAAGATGTGTGACGTTGCTACCCCCTCATAGGTCCAAATCCCTGGATTGGTAGCTGTTTCGCCACTGATTGTCCAGTTGCCCCAAGACTGTGTAATCCCTAAACGGGTCATAAATGGCAACACAAACATCCCTTGACGCCACATTGGATTCAATACAGGGTCAGAAGGGTCGAAAACTGCAAGCTCATAGAACGCCATTGATCCTGCCCAACCTGAAACAAGGGCAGTGTGCATCAAGTGAACAGCAATCAAGCGGCCCGGGTCATTCAAAACAACGGTGTGGACACGATACCAAGGTAATCCCATAAAGAAGTCTATTTGATAACAGAACAGGTTTACTTTCTTTCTTTTTCTATTGCCTTAAATTATACCACAAACACAGAATTCCCAACCCTGTTTCCTTGTAATTTAGCAGGCCTATCTCCCGATTCCTCGTTTCCCGTCCCGTCCCCTCCATTCCAAAGGCATCCAAGGCCTCAGGGCTGGTTGGCGTTGCGGGCTCGATGGCATCGCGGGGTTGCACCGCAGAGCGGTGCACTCCCCCACAACAGCGTCGATGACCAGGGGCAAGCGCCCTCTCCCAAGGGCGTGCCTCGGAACACGCCTCCCCCACAGCCCGTTCCATCCAACTGGTTAAGGGCTCCGTCGTCCGATGTACGGATCGGTTCCCCATGCCGTCGATGGCCAACTGTGCCCTGCTGATCTCGCCAAGGATCAAACCGATCTGCTGATCTTCAATTCCTCTTCCGAACTCTTCTCCTCCGATCAAGCTGTTGGGCGAGGTAGGCCTGTTTGTCAATCGAGATGAGATCAGCAGCGACCTAGTAGAGGGCAGCCTCTTCAAAACCTGCCTGACTCTTCTGCCACCAAGCTGGCCTGTTGTGTCATCAAATTGACGGCAAACCTTGATCTTTCGCTTAGAAGTTGATATCATACTCACAAGCCCACAACCCCGTAACTTTTGCTTCAGAACCATGCCAGGACTGTGAAGTAGCAACATTACAGGAGCCTCAAGTAGCCGGGGTTGTGAGCCCGACACCGTTCCTATCATCAAGAACCGTTTAGAAGGATCGTTGTTTGGTAGAACAAGACGAGTCTTGCCGTGTGAAGCCGTGCAAGAGGTGCCGGCTCTGCTAACATCGAAGAAGAGGCAAAGCATTGTCTAAATGAACCGTTCCTCAGCCAACTTGAACATCAAATCAGGTGCCCGATGGCTGTCACGAGAGGCAAATCGTGGAAGGGGCGAGCTATTGGTCATAAACAAATTAAAAAAATCTCATTCAGAAGCAATGGAACGGACTCGCAAGGTGAACCCTTCAACGAAACGGTGATCTCTCCTTGCGCACCAGAGCAGCCTTGTGCAAGGTCACAGGCCGAACAGATGTTCGGCGTCCCACTGAACGACATCTCCTCGCCGGAGGCCTTGTTGATGGGGAAATGTGCCTCCTTCAATCCATTCGCTTCCATCATTCAGGAGGGGAGCTGTTTGGCACGATTCGCTTGCTTTGAAAACTGAGTAACAGGCGGCACCCAGATTCGAACTGGGGAGTGGAGGATTTGCAATCCTCTGCCTTACCACTTGGCTATGCCGCCCAATGTGCGAGTCAACGGAAACGATCGGGCCTAGCAGCCAGTCATCGCCTTGTTCCCTGCCTTGGGGCCATTCCCTTGAATACTACCACAATTGCTCTGTGTTTTACAACCTTCTTTGTTCTCGGGCATCACTCAAGGGATATAACACAGACTGCGCCATAGGTTGTGGGCTTAGATCAGAAACGTCTTGAGTCAATCAAGCCAGACAAAGGTTTGGCATCTCGTTAGAAGGGCAAAGCTTGCCATTGCCTTACCGGACAGGAAACCCTTCTTGTCACCGTGCATCCTTTCTCTGCATCGCGTGTGTTGCGGTGTAAATGAGGGCACGACCATCGGGGAGGCATGTGATGCAGCCTCCTCGCCGGCCTTGTGCCCCATCGGCTCGTTGGCCACAACCACCAACCCCTCGAGCTCAAACCCTTTTCTGAGCCAAACAGAGAGGTGTGGCCTGTGCATCAGCTTCACCGGTCTATGGAGGAGGAGGCCGAACGGCGGGCAAACGATGGATCGTTTGTGCTAGTAGTTCACGATCTGTGCCCAACCTTTGCCCGTTGGTGTCGAATTGCTCCCCCTTCAATGCCCCAGCAAGGCCGTCGAACCCCTGGCATTTGTGGCACTGCGGCAAGATCGGTGTCCCACACTCTGCAATCAAGTTAAACAAGCCTTCCAGCGTGACACAAACCAATCTTGGAAATCTCGGTTTGCGGGAGGCGCAAGAGGGGGGATTCGGCGATGACGGCAGTAGAGCTAAGGGGAGCTGGTGTGGGTTGCTCCTGCGGAACTGCAGACAGCAACGGAACGGCGAATCCTTACGACAAGGGAGATGAGAAATTTGAAAGCATCATGACTGCAATAAATTACAAAGCATCCTTCCTTGTTCCTGATTTCATTGAGATTCAACGAAGAAGCTTCTCACGATTCCTGGAAGAAGGCATCATAGAAGAATTCTCTAAAATAAACCCCATACGGAGCGAAGCATCCCGATTGCAACTAACCTTCTATCCAGAGAGCTATCTCTTGATCTCACCTGAATACAGCGTCACAGAGGCGGTGTTGCAAGGCAAAACATACAGCTGCAAGTTGTATGTGCCGGCCAAACTCTCTTACGAGCAAGAAACTGCACGGACAAGCCGAAACAAGAACAGCGGAAGAGACAAGGTCTCGGGACGCCAAGAGGTTGCTGGAGAGCCCCATGTCGACAACACTGCTTCAGCCGATTCAGCAGAAGCGCTCGATGAGCAGGCACTCACACCTGAGGCTTCTCCCCACCCCACCGGGCTTGCTGGCCATGAGTTGTCGGGATCCAGCCCACCACCGCCATCGAACCCAATGGGACGACCCGAGCCTTGGGGCTTCGCTCAACCGGTCCCGCCCTCGGTCGCCTATCACTCCCGGATGCAAGGACAGGTTCGGAGCCTCCTGTATCAAGGAGGACCGTCCACGCGCCGCAAGGCCCAGGAAGATGTCTACTCGCCCACCTCTCAAGAGGGGATGCAGGCCCAGGCTGAGATCTCACGCCTGTCACCTGCCGCGGAGGGGGGCTTGGCAGCAACAAGGGTGGCGCGTCCCGAAGCTATGCCTATCGGCAGCCTCCTCAACCCGCAAAAGGCTGCCCAAAACCATCAACTGGGGCACTCGATGATTGGAAGCCAAGCCGTTCGGCAAGCTCCCCTCGGCTCAGGGCGCATGCCTTCTCAGTGGGGAAACGAGTCAGCCTCAGATGGGGACGAAGCAAACCTCTCCTGGGTTCTAGTTGGGAATCTCCCTCTGATGACGAAGCGTGGGCATTTCATCATCAATGGTTCGCCACGTGTCGTGATAAACCAACTGGTCCGTTCCCCAGGTGTATATTTCCATGAACGGGCGTGGGGGTTGGGGAAGCGGAAAAGGAGGGTTGTGTATGCTGACTTTGTGTCCCGCCGTGGTGCCTGGCTTAGGCTAGAAGCCGACAAGGAGGGGGACGTTTGGGCTCGGCTAAAGAAGACACCAAAAGTGCCCTTCCCCCTCTTCTATGAGGGCATGTCAATATGTGAACGAGACCCCAACGGGTGGACAATGGCAGATAGGGAAGCTCTCTTAGAGCTTCACGAGGAGGTCAATCCTACGAAGAAGGATTTGTCGGCAGAGAATGGTCAGCAATTCCTTGTTCAAAGGTTTAAGAACCCAAAAACCTATGACCTCGGCCGAATTGGTCGAGAACGGTTAAACAGAAGATTTGGCTTGTCGATTTCTGGTCATCAATTGACCAGCAAAGACCTCTATGCTGCATTTGAACAGGTCCAAGAACTGCAAAATGACCGAATACTGATTGACGACATAGATCATTTGAAGAACCGACGCGTTCGCGCATCGGGGGAGCTCGTGCAGGGTCAATTCGAAACTGGGCTCTACAGGTTGGAGAAGGCCATAAGTAGCAAAATGCGCAAGCCTCCAAAGGAGGTAGCCCCCAGAACGTTGCTCAATACAAAGCCATTGAATGCGGCATTGAGGGAATTCTTCGGATCAAGCCCTCTGTCGCAATACATGGACCAAACCAACCCATTGGCGGAGATTACCCAGAAACGCCGAATTAGCTCACTTGGGCCGGGTGGAATAAGCCGGGAAACTGCTGGAATGGCGGTTCGAAGCATTCATCCAACCCACTATGGCCGGATTTGCCCCATTGAGACACCAGAAGGAAAGAACGCCGGCCTTGTCAACTCACTAACCGTGTACGCACGAGTTGGTGACAATGGCATCTTAGAGACGCCATATCATCATGTGTTACAGGGGCAAGCTCAGACTCGATCAGGTGTGCATTACTTCTCAGCAAGGGGGGAGGAAGAGAGGGAGTTCCGAGTGGCACCAGGTGATGTTCAGCTTTCACCTTGCAAACTCCTCCCAACTGCTGCATTTCCTGTCCGCGAAGCTGGCAATAGAGAGGAGGACTTCAGAGAGGCGAAGCGCCCAGTGGTGAATTACATGGCCATTTCACCGATTCAAATGATCTCGGTGGCAACATCGCTGATTCCATTTCTAGAACACGATGATGCGAACCGTGCCCTTATGGGCTCGAACATGCAAAGACAGGCTGTCCCACTCCTTCGGCCCGAACGCCCCCTCGTCGGAACAGGCTTGGAGGCTGTCGTTGTAGCAGAATCGGGGCATGCTCTGCAATCTGAATTGAGTGGGTATGTCTCCTCCGTCAGCGGAGAAAGGGTCTCTGTTCACAGCTCCATTCCGATCAAGTCAACCAAGAGGTCCTCAGCAGGGGATTTCCGAGCCATTCGTGTCGGTCTTGGGGAGGGCAGCTGGTCCTCTTGTCGGCCGTCCATCACGGGCGCTGCACTACGGCCTGGCAGGGGCGGGATGGCATTGGAAGTTCAAAGGCCACCCCTTCGATGGTCAGGGGCAGCCAACGAGCCCGTGCGGAGCAATGGCAGCCAGGGGGCAGGGACCGCCCCAACTCATGCGGGGCAAGGTCCACGAGGAGACAGGGGCCCCGTCCCAAGCGCGCTCGGTTGGACGGGGAACAGCATTGCATCCCTATCTGCCCTGCAAGCGAGGCGGCTCCAAGGGGCTTGCTCCTATAAGATGAGGCCAACCTTAGTTGATCAGCCTCTCTTGCACCGCCTGCGCAAGCTCTCTTGTGTTAAGGGGGGCTTGAGCACCGAAAATCGACCCGGTGGGCCCTGGAACGGCCGCCACGGCGATCAAACATGGGCTGCGGGGGGGGTTTCATCGCCTGTTAGCCAAGGTTGGTCAGATGATCTTCGATCATCAATCCCGCATCTGTCAACACGCTCTGCCCGTTCGGGGACATGGGCACGGGACGGGGCTGCTGTTCCCGTGAGGCCTTTGCAACAGCGTACCCAGCGGGATTCCAATCCCGAAGCTGGCTCTCAATCGACCATTGTCGCCCTCGATTATCAATTGCAAAGCTATCAGCGGTCGAACCAAGAAACCTGTCTCACCCAAACTTCAGCCGTTTCAGAAGGAGATTGGGTGCAGAGAGGTGATCTCTTGGCTGATTGCTCAGCTAGCGAGCTTGGTGAACTTGCGCTAGGCAAGAACATTCTTATTGCATATTTGCCTTGGGAAGGCTACAACTTCGAAGACGCAGTGGTTATAAGTGAGCGATTGGTTTCTGATGACGTTTACACGTCGATACATGTTCAGAAGTACGACGTTGAGACGCGCGAAACACGGTTTGGCGTTGAAACGATTACGCCACAGATACCAGGGGTCTCAGACAGGGAGACGGCACATCTTGATGGTCGGGGGATTGCAAAGATTGGTAGCTGGGTAAGGGAGGGGGACATCCTCGTCGGCAAGGTGAGCCCAAAGAGCTCCCAGCCTCTGTCACCCTATGAGCGTCTTGCATATGACATTGCCAATGTTGAGGCGGCCACGACCGAAGACACATCCCTCCGTGTGCCAAAGGGTGTGGAAGGAAGGGTTGTCAATTGTCAGTCTGTCGAGGTGGGGGGCGCCCCCCTTAACGAGCAAGCCGAAAGCCCTGGAAGGGTCCGCATCTATTTAGCTGAGAAGAGGAGGATACAGGTCGGAGACAAGGTGGCTGGACGGCACGGGAACAAGGGGATAGTTTCGACCGTGCTGCCGCGTCAAGACATGCCCTATCTACCAAATGGTGCCATAGTTGACATGGTTCTCAACCCTTTGGGGATCCCATCACGAATGAATGTGGGGCAAGTGTTCGAATGTCTTCTAGGGCTCGCGGGTGTTCAACTTGGTCAACAATTCAAGATAACCCCATTTGATGAGATTTATGGTGCGGAAGCCTCGCGCAGCCTTGTTTACTTGAAACTCTACCAAGCTCGATTGCGAACCAATCAAGATTGGCTCTTTAACCTTCGATTCCCAGGCAAGACGGCGCTTCTCGACGGCCGAACTGGAGGTCTGTTTGACCAATGGGTGACAGTGGGGTATGCATACATGCTCAAGCTCGTCCATCTCGTTGACGAAAAGATACACGCACGGTCTACTGGCCCATATTCATTGGTTACAAAGCAGCCGTTGGGTGGTCGATCAAAACATGGCGGTCAACGGCTTGGGGAGATGGAGGTTTGGGCACTCGAGGGATTTGGGGCTGCCTATACGCTGCAAGAGATGCTTACAAGCAAATCGGATGACATTGTTGGCCGAGAGCAGGTGGTAGAAGCCATACTGTTCAAGGGGAAGATGTCGCTCGGGAATCCAGAGGCGTTTAAGGTCCTGGTACGCGAACTGCAATCTTTGTGTCTTGATGTTGGGGTCTACACCATATCACCAGGCCGGCTGCAGCGAACAGCTATTGACATAGGGAGGATCCCATAATGCTGTTCCTCAAGGCCCTATTGCCTCCACAGGGCTTGCACGGGGTTGCAGCGATCACCTCGTCTCTGTGCAATGCCATCGGTGCAATGCCAAGGGCAAGGAAGCGATGCAACCCCTTGCCCTTGCACCACGACGGCCCCATCTTGCATGCCATAGGCATGCGAGAACGGGCTCGAAGGCTGTGCATCGCCAAGCGATGCGCGGGCACGAGAAACGCTACAAGTTGATGGAGGAAACAAAAGGTGCTTACGTTTAGAAGGAAGAGGGAGTTGAAACTCGCCCAACGCCGAATTCTAGTTGATTCCATTCAAATAGGGTTGGCATCCCCCGACCAGATCCGTCAATGGGCTGAACGGGAATTGCCGAATGGGAAGAAGACTGGTCGGGTTGCAAACCCTAAGACGGTTGATTACAAGACGCTGAAACCCGTCCGAGATGGGTTGTTCTGTGAACGCATTTTTGGCCCGGTAAAGGATTGTTTCTGTTCCTGTGGCAAGAGGCAAGGGAGTAGCCGGGCAAGGTTTTGCCCTGAATGTGAAGTTGAATGGACCAAGTCTCGAGTTCGCCGATATCGACTCGGATACATTGATCTGGCTTCCCCGGTGACACATGTTTGGTACATCAAGGGGCGCCCGAATTACGTGGCAACGCTCTTGGGAGAGAAGCAGCGATCAATTGAGGCCATCGCATATTGCACACGATTTGTAATCGGTGGGATCGAGGAAGCGCCCCTCCCCCGTGCGGGTGGGGGCTCGATGACATTGGGGGGTTGCACCGCAGAGCGGTGCACACCCACCACAACCCCTTCGATGGCCAGGGACGCCCAACGAGCCCTTGCGGAGCAAGGCCAACGAGGGGATAGGGACCCACAAAGTGCATCACCAATCGCTGCAGCTCCTCCGCGAAACACCCACGGCTTGTCTGGTCCCACGCAGACCGATGGGCCCGTTGACGGACAGGCAAGCCCGGTCCATCGCTTCGCGCTGCAACCTCCGGGGCGTCCGGTTCATCAAAGCGGTGCTTGGTTGCTGGGCGGGCAGTCGCTTGCTGGGGGATCCAATCCCCGTGGTGGTCTTGCGGGACCTCGGGGATCCTCAACTCTAGGGGACAATTCATTGAGGCGTTTCCAGGCATACCTGGCACAGGAGAGCAATGGATCTCAACCCGGCCAACAACAAGATTTGCTGCAAACAGAGGGCACGGGTTGGCTTGCAGAGAGGGGCGATCTAGCGGTTCGGGCGTCATCGCAGTCCAGGAAGCTGGCTGCCCCCGTTCACGGCGCACCTGGGCAGCTGTGGAACTCTGACAACCTCCATCACCCGTCAAATGCCCATCTCGATGACAGTCAATCCGAAGCTTTGCAAGACAAGGCTGCGACAAACTGGGGGGCCGCGTATCCGCATCAACCTGCCCAACCCTATCCAACGAGGTATGTGCAATCACAGGTGATGCCAATTCCAGCAGCATTTGCCCGGGAGCCAGATGAGCGGCAACAGCTGTTAGAATTTGTTGAGTCACCTATCGAGCTAGAAGATGCGCCAATTCCACTCTACTGCCAGAGCCGAAGCGCGGATTGGATGGGCAAATCGGACACCTCCGTGGGCGAGGGCGATGTTGTCTCCTCTCGGCCCCAGTTGGGGCTTGCTGAGTCATGCGCTGCACTGGAGGGCAGTGGGTGTGATGCCTCACAAGCTTGCCCGGGACAGGCCGCCCCCCCTGCCCACACAGTGGGGGGCAGCCTTATGGATCCGAACCATTTCCCGCCGCTTCAAGATGTGGCACGGGTCAATGAGATTCGGGAGAAGCTGCGCTACACGGGTGGAGAGGTGTTGCGCAATCTCCTAAACAGGCTGGACATGCAAGCATTGGCTCGATTGATTGGGCATGAGATGAGGGAATTGGAGCCAGAGATCGATGCATTGGTTCGGCTCTCCTCTCCCCGCCGCTCGCAGCTGATAAGGCTCAGAAGGCTCTTGCGCAGACGATCTAGACAGGCCCGGCGCTTCAAGCTAGCAAACCTCTTCTTGCAGAGCAAGAAACGGCCAGAATGGATGATTCTTTCTGCCCTACCTGTGCTCCCGCCCGACCTGCGCCCTATTGTCCGATTGGATGGCGGTGTGGTTGTAGTGGCAGATCTCAACAAGTTGTATCAAAAGGTGTTGTTTAGGAACAACCGCCTTGAGGCACTCCGTATGGTTGACCTGAACAGTGTAGGCCAGGCAAAGCGGCTGTTGCAGGAAGCTGTGGACGGCTTGTTAGACAATGGCAAGGGTGGTGCTGTGCCCATCTCTGGACCAAATGATCGCCCCCTCAAGTCGCTTTCCGACGGATTGAAGGGCAAAAGGGGAAGGTTTCGGCAGAATCTTTTAGGCAAGCGGGTTGATTACTCGGGCAGATCTGTTATTGTGGTGGGTCCCCAGCTCAAGCTCCATGAGTGTGGGTTGCCAAAGGAGATGGCGCTTGAACTCTTTCAACCGTTCCTCACCCGGCAACTAAAAGAGAGGGGGGTAGCAGAAAACATAAACGCTGCAAAGCGGTTTATGAGGCAAGACCACCCAATACTTTGGGAGATCCTCCAGCAACTTATGCAGCAGCATCCAGTATTGCTAAACCGAGCCCCAACACTCCACCGCCTCGGCATTCAGGCCTTCCAACCCAAGTTGGTGCATGGGCGAGCTATATTGCTGCATCCACTTGTATGCACAGCTTTCAATGCCGACTTTGATGGAGATCAGATGGCAGTTCACCTGCCACTCTCCTTTCAGGCCCAGGGCGAGGCTTGGAAATTGCTTTGGTCACGAAACAATCTTCTGTCGCCAGCGACTGGCCAACCTATCTTAGTGCCTAGCCAGGACATGGTTCTGGGCTGTTACTACTTAACGACAAGCAATCCCAAGGCTACAGAAACCTTACCCAACGCTGTTCCGTCGAGCGCGCCCCAGGGGTTGCTTACCGGGTCTCGTCCCAAGGGCGCTCCTTCGACAGGGGCGCTCGATAGCCTTCGATGGGGGGCAAGGCCCACGAGGGGGCAACACTTCCACAGCTTCCCAGAAGCTGCCGATGCGTATCGGCAACGCCTCTTTAGTGTTCACACGCCCCTTTGGGTTCGATTTGATGGATCCATGGAAACAGACACTCCACAGGAAGAGCCATTAGAGATGCGTCTAGATGTCTACGGGCGCTTGGAACGGGTGTCAGCAAAGCACAAAGAAGCCGAAGATCTCGAGAGTGGGACCTCGAGCCGATTTGTTCGCACTACGGTGGGTCGAATACTTGTCAATCTCGCCCTCCCCTTTGCAGAGGCGTCCCTGGCATCCGGCTAGTGAAGCGCCGAACCGGCCCCGGCTTGGCCGAAGATCCCGAATTGAGGGGCAGCTTGGCAGGGGTTGGCTTCTTAGCATCAGGTCGGCACAAGTTGTCCGACTCTAGGAGGGCCCAGTTGCGAGTCGGTGTCCACCCCTTCGGTGGCCTTGCTCCACATGGGCTTGCAGGGATTCGTTGGTCTTCGAATCCCCAACGCCAACGAGCCAGTGCGGAGCAAGGCCAATGGGGTGGCAGGCCGTACGGAGGGTGTGGACTCGGTTGACGGGGCTCTTTCCCAAGGGCATTGCGTCGGAAGGCGTTGCATTGCTTTGACGTGCAACCGATGCAACACCCTTGGGGATTTCGCCAAACGGGCCGGCCATGGTCAATTGGTTGGCATTTTACGGGTAGGCAAGGAAAGGGCGTGCCACACACAACGAATTAGATTATGGTCTTCGACACCTTGTTTCTGAATCAATGTTTCGATAAAAACAGATTAAAGAATTTGATCACTTGGTCATTGCGAACAGTTGGGGAGAGGCGAACCATTGAAACAGTTGAACAGCTGAAAACATTAGGCTTCCACTTTGCCACTCAAGCCGGCGTGTCACTTGGTGTGGATGACCTGAAGATACCACCTGAGAAGCTGTCTCTTGTCTCGCAAGCAAGGCAACAGGTAGAGGCAACACGGCAAGCATATCAACGAGGCAACCTGACTGCAATAGAAAAACTCCAACAACTGGTAGACACATGGCACCGCACGAGTGAAACCCTGAAGCAAACGGTGGTCAATCATTTCCAATCAACCGACAAGCTTAGCCCCGTTTACATGATGGCTTTCTCGGGGGCGCGGGGAAACATCTCGCAAGTTCGGCAATTGGCCGGTATGAGGGGATTGATGGCGGACCCCCAAGGGCAGATAATCGGGTTCCCAATACGGAGCAACTTCCGGGAGGGGTTGACCTTGACGGAGTACATGATCTCTTGCTATGGAGCTCGAAAGGGATTGGTTGACACGGCGCTTCGCACTGCAGACGCTGGGTATTTGACGCGGCGATTGGTTGACGTCTCCCAACACATGGTTGTGAAGGCCGCTACTTGTGCCACCCCTCGGGGCATCGTTCTGAGAGACCTCCACATTTCAAACAAGGTTGTCCTTCCGCTACGAGACCGATTAATTGGACGTGTCTTGGCCGAAGACGTAAGGATGGGAAGTGAACCAGGCTTGAAGGAATCCTGTTTAGTTGCTTACCGCAACCAAGAGATCTCTGGCAAACTAGCTTTTGATGTTGCCTCATGTCGAGCAAGCGTTGTGGTTCGTTCGCCACTCACCTGTTCAATCCGCCACGGGGTATGTCAACTGTGCTATGGGTGGAGCCTATCTGAAGGACGGCTTGTGACATTGGGGGAGGCGGTTGGCATCATCGCTGCGCAATCCATCGGTGAACCCGGCACACAATTAACAATGCGAACCTTTCACACAGGGGGTGTGTTCTCGGGGGATGTCATGGCTGAGATTCGTGCACCACATGATGGATTTGTAGATTTCCCTCAACCGTTGCAAGGATTGCTTATACGTACCTCACATGGCAAGATAGCCTTCTTAACAAAGTCCCCTGGAGTGCTTGGCCTAAAGACTACTCAGCGCGGGGCAAAGACCACCCCTGGCCAACGACGGGGAGCCCTCTCCGATCTCGATCCAGAGCCGACCATCTTCTCCCTAGAATCATTAACGGTTCTCTTCGTTCGACAACATGAGAGGGTAGCTCGGACACAGCTTATTGCTGAATTCTCATCGATGGGGGCCGACCTTAATGAGACCATCGAGGCAAAGCGGATCCTGTTCTCCGAAATGGTTGGGCAAGTTTCCTTTGCCAATGTGTCGCTTGGCACCCGTCTGCGAGAGAGTGGGGACATTGTTCAAGTTTCGCGAGGGTTAGGGTTTGTTTGGATCTTGTCGGGACGACGATCACGTGTTACCCCACTTCTTCAGCTTTACAGCAAGGGCTCGCATCTTGTGGATAAAGAGTCTTTAATAGGGCGCATAGCTAGCCAATACCCATTGCAAGAGAACAGATTGTCCGGTGCACACGATACAAACAGCTTGTTGCCGCAAACCTTCCTCTCTCGAGACCCTTTGGCTGTTTCTAGTGGTTCTTCCATGAATCTAACAGCAAACGGAAAGAACACAGTTTTCAAGCAGACTAAGCCATTGGTCTTCGACAGCCATCCCTCAGGGGCAGGGCCAACGGGTGGGAGGCACGACCAAACGGTCGTGCCAATTTCGGGGCCTGTGAGCAATGGCGAAGGGGGGGTGCGACCTGCCTTGTTTCGCTTCGTCTCACGCGTCGGGTATTCGCTTGCCCTTCCATCGCCTGGGTTGGAGAGCAAAGGGGCCGATTCACTGTTGGCATCGACTGCAACTTCATCTGCGGATCGTCTGGTGTTTGACGCTTGCTTGCTAGGAAAGGCGCTGCAAATCGATCAAGCGCATCTCACTGAACAGGCCGTGTCCGAAGGGCGTCTCGATGAGCGCGCCCCTTCACAAGTGGGCCTCCCGGAATGGGACAACCGCATGGGAAGCGATGGAATTGGCCGGCCTGCCCGCTCATCCGCGACAATTGGTTCAGCGGAGCAACGGGCACAGGCGGACCACTTGGGAAGCAAGCCGCACCTCTATTGGTTCCCAGGTGAGCAGCAAAGTGGGCAAACTGGTTTGGCATGGGTTGATAGTCGATACATTGCAACGCGATTCCGGCACGGTGATGTCATCTGGATCGATCAACAGAATTGGGGGGGTTGGTCACCCCCACCATCTGGGGTGCCTCAAGACACAATCGATGGCGTTGTATGCCAATCCTGGCAGCCGGAGCCTCGGTGGGAAGGGGCCAGTTCACAGAGACGCCCTTCAAACATGGTCGCAGGGCCTGCGCCTGTGAAACAGATGAGGGCACAGCTCTCAAAGACATCACAAAACGGGGTTGCTTGGCTGCAAGCCGGGTTTGCAGCAGAGGTATCCGGTTATGGAATCGCTGACACAGCGGAGTGCTCTCGAGAGGCCAACCGCTTGAGTGAGAAATTGCCATCCGTCTACCCCTGGCTTGCTCGGCCACCACACACATTTGTTGAATGGGGGAGTTCCCATGGACGTGGTTCACAGCACGAGGCAATGGTTTCGAGTTCCGTCTTGCTCGAAAGACGGCTTGGGCAGAAGAGGTTTGCTAAGGGCACGATAAACCTGCAAGGGAGATGGGGCGATAGCACGATTGACCTCCAAGGGAGATGGGACGATCGATCCGTAACGGCTAGGCATTGGACAAAGGTTCCATCTTTGCAACGACAAGAATCCAGCCTGTCAATCTCTTTAACGGAGCCACGTTGGAACTTGGTTGACCCGGCAGGTCGATCCCAAGCTTGTCACGCTGAAGGTGCCCTGACTTGGGGGCAGTGTGTCAATCCGTTCTGGACTACCCTACCATCCGGGTTTGATCTTTCACGGAACGAGCTCAGCAAAGAGGCACTGGTCAAGATGCAGGGACTTGCCATTGCGGTCACTGATCATGCGGAAGGGAGCAATGATCCGCAACGCACTGCATTTCGAACGGAATTAGCTGCGCAGGGAATAGCTTCAGCCCAGCAACCGACCAGCAAATTGCGACTCTTTTTTCAAGCCGGGCCGACCAATCCGTTGGCCGGTGCATCTGCACGCCGGGGGTTGCAAACCGTTCGATTTGGCAGCGAGCGTCAACTAGAAGGGAGGGGTTTAGCCACCACGGAGGGAAACAATGCTCCGAGCCCGGCGAATCCATCTACGGGTTTGAAGGCGGCAGGTAAGGCAGTTGTTGCAAATCAGCCTGACGCTAAGCCAGTGCAGGGCAAGGACTCGCCGGCTGAGACGCCAAATCCCAACGTTCCCGTTGAGGCTAGTCAAGCCTTAAGAGGTCTCGAGGGCCCACAAGGCTCACACTACCAAGGTGTTTCGTTCAATCGGCCACACTTCGCATTGGATCTATTAGCCAAGCGAGAAGGCTTCGCACAAGGGCCAGTGAAGCAATCTGTAGAGAGATGTTTCGTTGAACAGGCTAACCTTCAAATCAATCCGGGATGGGTTTATTGTCCGCATCAACAAGCAAATGTTGCAAACGCACATGAATCGATTCAGTTCTGTGGCAAAAGCGAATTCGACAACCTGTTCTTTGAACCCACACCTGTCTGCTTTGAGGCCTCTCGAGACAGGGAGTTCCATTATTCAATGGCGGACAATTTGTGGAGTGCTGCTCTCAAGATCAAACTCCTGGAATTGGATCAGGTGATCACAGATAGACAAGTCGGCTCCAACGCGACGCGCGTAAACGCTGCATCAATGGCATCAGGTTCTCTTCTTCAACAGCTTGTCATCCAAGCAACTCCTAATGAACGAGGCAGTGAAAGAGAGAACCGACCCATTGGCACGTGGGGATCACACAGCACTCTCCTTAGCATCAACGGGCAGCGAAACCAGCCTTTGGTGACCCGGAATGCAGTCACTCCGAGACTTGGGCAAGCGATGTTGCTTCTCTTGCGCAAGATGCTGTGGTTGTCACAGAATTGCACCCCTATCTTTGATGAGATGGCGACTAACGATCAGGTCGCGCAGGTGACACACGAGTTCAATGTTCCACCCGCAGATAGATTCAGCAGCTGGTCATTCTTGCAAAGGACATTGGACGAAGAAGAGGGCCGTAAGAAGGGGACACGTCGCCCTCAATTAAGCAGGCGCGAGGCCCGTTACCAATCGCTCTCTTTCAAGAACATCTTGAATCGGGGACCATTTCTATCGCTGCGAGCTCGGCCCATTGAAGTCCAAGTGGTTGCGAATCCAAAATCGCGCCACTCTAGGGCCAACCCTTGGCCTCACACAAGGTTCACAGGCCCGATACGCGAAGGAGATGCTCAGCATCTCAAAAAAGGGCTCCGTGCCCCATCAAAGGCTTTGTGTTCGCAAGCCCTAACGCGGAACACACCCCAATCAATCGAGAAGTGGTGGTTTGGACCAATCTCAGCTCAGCCATCCATTTGGGTGTTGATTCAAAAGGGCCATCCCTATCCATTGTCAATTCTTGACAGGGGGAAATCAATCTTTCTACGGCGCCAAATCGGAGCAGGAATCAACCTTACCGCCAGAGTTAATTGGACACCGGCTTCATTGAGGGGCGATTCTAAGCGTTCCAGATTGGCACCGCAACCCGGGGCATTGCACCCTTCCCTTTGGCATCCGTGGTTCCCAAGCAATGCCTTTGCTTTCTTTAGCAAGCAATCCCTAACCCGGTTGGTTGCAGACTCGCCGGATGCCCGTTGGAAGGTGTTGCCCTTGGTCCCGTTTGCGGGATTTCAAACAGCATTCTTCCCTGATCCTCTTTGCTGGATCCGCTTTGCGGGCTACCTTTCCCTCCCTGCGCGTGCTAGCCATAGCTGGCTACAACGTGAATCAAGCCCAAGCAGGGTGGCTTCAACAAACAGCTTCTTGTCCGCTGCGCCCATTCACATGGGCAGCCCCTTGGTCGGCGAGACAATGAGCCAACAGAGCTTCGATCCGAAGCGGGACGAACGATGGGGCTCAGCTCAGGCCGATTTGCAGCAGCAGACCAAAGAGCACGACCGAACAAGCAGGGGAGGTGGCAACGTGTTCTTTACCGAAGCTGATCACATAAGCTTTGCAAACGGGAGAGGACAGCCAGAGGCGTGCATCGGCGAGTTTATGAGCATTGGGGAGGAGCTGATCTCCGGCTATGCCACACCAATATCTGGTCAAATCGTTGCTATTGAAAGGGATAAGATTACGCTTCGTCGAACACAACCTGTCTTGTTTTATGCGCAGGGCGTTATGCATGTAAACCATGGTGAATGGGTTGAGAAGAATGCCCCAATCCTTACGCTAACCTACCGCAAGTTGGTGACAGGTGACATTGTGCAAGGCATACCTAAGATTGAGCAGTTCTTTGAAGCACCCGTCACTAAAGAGGGGGAACCCATTTCGGACAGTTTGCAAGCAAGGTTGCGTCGAAGTTTCCAGAGATTGAAGCAACTCTATCCTGTTCCAGAAGCAGTGAAGCGAAGTCTCGAAGAGATCCAGCAAATCTTAGTGGAGGGCATACTCAAGGTTTACCTATCGCAGGGCGTTCGGATCGCAGACAAGCATCTTGAGATTGTAATTCGGCAGATGACCTCAAAGGGCCAGGTTCTCGATGTAGGGAAAACTGGCTTGTTCCAAGGGGAAGATGTGAACTTGGACAGAATTGAGCGGATAAACTTGGCCACTTACGGGCAAAAGGCGGACTATGAACCAGCTGTGTTGGGCATTACACAAGCTTCCTTAGACTCGGAGAGCTTCATCTCTGCAGCTAGCTTCCAAGAAACGACCCGAGTCTTAAGCCGCGACACCATAATCGGGAAGACTGACTTCTTACGGGGGTTGAAGGAGCGTGTTGTGTTAGGGGATCTGATACAAGCGGGGACGGGGGTAGACGACAACATAAATTATGGCCTGCTTTTTGGTCTTCCTGCGTCGAATGACTTAGAGGAGGACGGCACAGACCGCTGAGGGTGATGGACAACTGGGCTCGATGGCCACCGAGCCCGTGCGGAGCAACGCCAACGGGGGGGGCAAGTGCCAACGAATGCTTCATAGATCCCTACGACAGGTGTGTGGACAAAATCCAGAAGATTTGATTTTGGTGAAGTTCGACAATATACTAGTGGATATTGATGTAAACCTTGTTTCTCTTCATGATTCCAAATCGTGCCCCTTGCATCCGTTGACTCGCTTCGCGATGCACCGAAACGATGCAAGGACAGCAACACATAGACATGGATACAGAGCCTCATGGCTTCCCCTCGGCGGCCGTGCAGGGGAGGGGTTGGGGGTAGCTGAGCAACGACTTGCCCGCATCGACCACATGTCACCACAGGTGATAGCCCTCGGCCCCGTTGCCTAGAATGGCCTTGCGCGTGTTCGACGTTCCGTCGAACGGGCTCGGTGGCTCGTTGAACGGGTTCAACTTAACGAATGCTAGCGATCCTCGAGCTGTTCTCGATTCGCACTGTACACGTGTCTAGATTGGTGAAGCAAGAAACTAGTTCTTAAGAGGAGTTTAAAATGTCTGGTGCTACGGGAGAACGTCCTTTTTCTGATATCTTGACCAGTATCCGTTACTGGGTAATTCACAGCATTACTATCCCATCTCTGTTTATTGCAGGATGGCTTTTTGTTAGCACGGGCCTTGCCTACGACGTTTTTGGCAGCCCTCGCCCTAACGAGTACTTCACTGAAGACAGGCAGGAAGCTCCGCTTATTACTGACCGCTTCAATGCCCTAGAGCAGGTTAAGCAATTGTCACAAGTTGATTAGCGTGCAACAGAGCAACGCATTGTCATGCTGAGGCCAAGGCAATGGAGCTGTGTCAATCCCGTGGGGTTCGATGGCATTGCGGGGTTGCACCGCAGAACGGGCACGCCCCCACAACCCCTTCGATGGCCTTGCTCCGCACGGGCTTGTGGGGTGGTGCACCGCTCGGCGGTGCAACCCCAACACCAACGGAGCTAAGAAGATGGCTCAGGGATCGTTGCTCTCCTCAAGGTCCAACAGGCCTTGAGGCCTCCTGTTGTTTGTCTTTATTTTATAGAAACTGCTTTAAGCATTATGGCTGCAAAGAAATCATCAACTTATCCTATCTTTACTGTGCGCTGGCTTGCTGTCCATGCGCTGGCTGTGCCTACCGTGTTCTTCTTAGGTTCCATCACAGCTATGCAGTTTATTCAACGTTAGAAGGTTTCTAGAGGGAGGAATCATGGCTAAACCCAATCCAAACAAACAATCAGTTGAATTGAATCGTACTAGCCTTTACTGGGGCCTATTGTTAATCTTTGTGCTTGCTGTGCTTTTCTCAAGCTACATATTCAACTAGGCTCTCAATGACCTGGAGACCCATCATCGGAGCCTCGCTTCTGTGCATCGCAAAGCGGCACAACCAATGCAACGCCGTGTTGGTTGGGATCGTGTGGGTCTACAGGCAAGTGCCTGCAAAATAGTTATTAAAGGAAGAGGGAAAAAATGTCTAACACTGGAACTACTGGACGTATCCCATTGTGGCTTGTTGGCACAGTTGTGGGTACTGCAGCCATTGGCTTGCTAGCTATCTTTTTTTACGGGTCTTACGTGGGTCTAGGGTCCTCGCTTTAATTTGTGTCCTTTCCTCATTCCCCTTGCGACTGTCAAGGGCAGTGAGATCCCCTGCGTGCCACTTGGCGGCTTCCCAACCCGTTGTGCAGGACGGCCTGCAGGCCGTCCACAGGGTGATGCCGCGCATTGCTCTGTGCTGCCATCTTCAACCCCTTGCCGCTTGGAGGGGGGGAAACAACCGGCAGTGGCCTAGGGGCCGGGGCTCCCCACACGATCTTTGTAGGTTGGAGGGAGAAGGGTGTTCAGCGTTCAATGTTGCTTAACACTGGGGAAG
>Ga0116227_10005602_pt1 | contig 26315 bp, 16 predicted proteins | sample S1TSphgellanicum_FD_89693 | JGI IMG/M metagenome (GOLD analysis project Ga0116227, IMG submission 89693) | Host-associated microbial communities from peat moss isolated from Minnesota, USA - S1T2_Fb - Sphagnum magellanicum MG | ecosystem: Host-associated > Plants > Peat moss > Unclassified...
CTTCCTTCATCCAGGCACGTGAGCATGCTACTGTGGACCTACTGTCTATCTTTGGGCCTGGCAAGCTCCCATTCCCACCATCATGTGGCCTTATGCACATCAGTGCCAGGACATGTCCTTGGCTGCAGGGCAGCTGGACTGTTTGACCGCAACCAAATTGAAGCCATGAATTATACCGAGAAATCACTACATTTCTCTATGTTGTTATCACAAGCACATCCATTCCCAATGAAATCCAGTTCCTTAACATCCATATGCAGGGTTGCTGATGGCCTCGACTTTGACGACTAGTGTTTCTGCAGTGTCCACTGCAGCTGTCACTATGTTTATTCCAGTTATCAAGCTACTTGCTTGAGGGACCTCCAAAGATGAGAGCCTGCTGTGCTTCTACCGTTGTATAACATCAGGAGCTGCAGTCTGAACTCCATCAATAACAATTTCAAATCCAGAAATTTTCCGCACCTGCAAGTGGAACAGACATGGGGCAAATTAAGTTCATTGTTTATGGCAGTTGGTTTCATTTGCTAACATGGTCCCTTGGATGCTACAGGTCATAAAAAAATGCATGAGTTTAAATCGCGACATGATGATGAAAAAATGATTGAATAATTTATTTCAACTTTTCAACTACAGATTGTAGGGTGGATCTCATCAGTTCATTCACCAGAGATCTCCCTCCAAACCGTACATGCAACTTTTATTGAATACGGCTTTCAACACCCCATTTTTTGTTTAAATGGAATAGATAATGAATATATATATTTTCATTTCCATGATGCTTACTCACTTTCAGATTGAGTATCCGTTTCCTTCTCTTCCGATTTGTAGGAAATCATGTATTTCATAAATCATTATGGTATAATCCTTAGGTTCAGAAAAAGTTTTTAAAAAATTGTATTTGATGCCAGGCAACTGGCAAACATGGGAATCTAAGGTTCCCAGAAACAGGTAAATTGCTAAGCTCAACTTGGACCTATCTTTAGGTCAGTCTAGTTATCTGAGATCACTAGTCTTTATCTCCAGTTGTTTCCTTGCCTTTCTATCTTCAGTTTTATTCCCCCTCCCATCTTTACCTTCACTATCATCCCCAGGGCTGTCTGAATAGTTTGGGGTGCGAGAGAAGAGGACATTTTGTCCCAATAGTTGCCTAAAAAGACCAGTTTCTTATTCTCTTTCCAGTTACACACAAGATTGGAGAATCCTCATCCTGTACACATGGAACTGATCATTGGCCTTCATCATTCCCAGCAATTCTACTGATGAATTCACAATGTGACAACTCTATGTCACATTTACAGGGTGTTGAAATCATCAGAGCTTACTCAATATTTCCAAGTGATGTATCTCCCCAAACCCAAAAGCCTTGGAAATTGAAAAAGACCAGTGACAACTCAATGTTGATGAACAAGAACGCATGACATCTGGGCTACAGCAGGTATTTGCCACATGGCAGAGGAAAGGAGCACAAACCTGTTGCTGTACCTCATGGGTGACTTGTCCAGCATGGAAATACCACAGATCTCTTGAGTCAATCAAGGCTGTCATCCACTGTTGGCATTCACCTTAGCTGACCTTTGAAATGACCTGCAGTAAGAAATAAGTGTGTGCAGCTCAGTAAGTATCAAGCAGAGCTCGTACTGATGTAGAATTGACTTGAATTGCTAGATAAAAGGCAGAAGGAAAATTATGACACAAGAGAAATGAATAAATTAGTTTGATGAATATGCTTCGTTAGAACCTTTAGAATGCTGGACAGGTGCTGGCCAGGATGTAGATGGGCTTCTTCATATCCACCAAAGACCAGAGCTCAAGAGCATAGGTCCATTATGCTGTATGAAGCTGCCAACCAAGAGTGTTACATGAGAATGAAGCCAAAGAGTTCCATATACAGCTCCATGGATTGAGTGTGCTCAAACCCAAAAAACATTCTCCTGTAGACAAGACACTTAACAACCAAATTGGGTTTAGGTGCTACTTGACATTTAGTTCCATTACTACAACATACTCCTGGAGAAATGTTGAACAGAGAGCTAACATTTGCTGAAGATTAGTGTTATGTTGAGAACCTGAATTCTTTGTTGGCAGCAAGTATCAACCATAATCTGCAAAGAATTGAAGCTGAATTTTGTACTCCCAGTGTGCAGTTTTCCAGGATACGCTCCCAACTGAAATAAATCACTTTCTGATTTGCAATAGTGCTGTAGCACATACACGGCCATACCCAATGCAAGCTTTTGTGCTTCACGAGCTGATGATGTTTCATCAATGTCATTTCTTGAGTCCCTTTTGCGTACCAGAGGAGTTTGTATTCTCACTGATAAATTGTTGCTTGCTGCAAAAGATTCTCCTCCTGTCAGTAAGCTGACAGGTCCCAATCCATTGTTGCCAGTATCATCACCTCTTCCTGACATCCTCATCAAAAACATACAAAGAAGTGCCTCCATTCCTCGCAAACAAGTTTCCCCACCAGCTTCCATCAGCTCCACCAATATGAAGCCCATGCCACCCTGTACCATTGTGGACCATGAGCTGGAGTTTACCTGCCATGGTTGACACCTGAGAGCAAGCATCCACCTCCATGATGCTAGTAATTCTCTGACTAGAAAAGTTGCTGGCAAAATTTGGCATTTTACTAATCCTCTCCACAAAAGAACAAGTGCATTCACTAGTGCTCCTCCATTGCATCTGCTGCAATCCTCTGACTTCAGGCCAGTAGTCTTCTGGATGGTAGAGTTAGTGTACTCCAAATTGATGCCTTCACTTGCAGTTGATCTGCCAGTACTTTCTTGTTCAAAAGGAGCACTGATATATGACATGCATGCATAACACAAACCAAAAAACATAGTTGGTGATAGTAGTGCCAGTTGAAGGGCAAGTGCAAGGGTCCGCCGTGTCAGGCCACTCTCCACTCGCCACTCACCACCCACCACTTGCAGTGTAAGAGATTTGTATAACTGCCCACTGTTCAATGATGCTTCAGCATTGCTTTGTAGGTTGCTACTCACTTCACCTGAGGCTGACATACTGACTTCTTGTCCACCATCAACCCTGAGAATTATGTGAAGAATGTAAGAGTACAAAATATGAGATTCCAAAAACCTTCAGAAACCCAAAGAAGAGAATGTAGAAACAGCAACTGTTACAATCCTGTCTGAGTTTCTGCAAGCATGAACCACATCTAACAAACACAAATGCATCAAATCACTATGGGGGTTATTGCACCATAAATCTTTCCTAATACACTCTGCATGCAGCCATAATTTGTGGTGCCACAATCCTACCTCAGATTTTGTGACTGTGAATCAGGTTCAAACACAAATGCATCAAAGCCTCCAGACGGTGCAACACCAGTGATCTGCAATAAAAGGCCCTCCATTGAAAAACAGATTGCTGCCAGGTGGTGACGCAGCAAGTGCCGGTTTGCATCTACAAACGGATCCCTAGAACAGCAGTCATAAGCCTTGGCACAGGCTTCAGTTAGTCGATTGGCCAATGACATTGACCCACTCAACTCCTGCTTACCAATCATACTACTGTGCCTGTCCACAGTCCTCTCCTTCGGCTCAATTTGGCTTGGATGATCCAATGCAGGAAGCTCATACTCCCCATTGGAAGCAATTGCTCTCAAATAGTCTGTAAGCCTTTCTTGCAACTGTGACATCAACCCAGTTTCCTGCTCACAAAACACTTCTCTCCCAGGAACAATAGGAACCTTCCTTTGCCTCTCCATCAACAAATCCTCTAGACGAAGACTTTCATTTCTTTGTCCCTGCTGACAAGCATTGATGGGCAGTTCCTCTGGACTAATGATGACAAGTTCGTCTCCTCCTGATCCAGGCTCTTCTCGCCTGCAAACTACCTTTTCTTGTACTGTTGCTACATGGTCCACAGCATGACCCAATGCTGGTTGCTTGCCTAAAGTATCCTTATCACCAGTGAATGTCCTTCCCCTCAAGGAAAAGGAGAGCTGACGCTTTGCGGCTGTGATATGTTTTGCAACCTTCTCTGAACTGCTAGTTTCAGACATTACAGTGTAAGATCCATCTTTGACAATCACATGCTGTGGACTAACCTCTTGCCTGTCAACATTAGATGACAGGACCTCATGTTCTGGAACTACAGACTCATGTGCACCACTAATTGAGACAGCTTCAGAGAGAAATTCAACCATGCTACCTGTGGGTGGTTCTGAAATTCCTAATGGAAATAGAGGAGCTGGGCCCTCTGAGGACAGTTGTGGGTTGGTAGAAGAAGGCCCAGATTGACCTCTTGTTGCTAGAGAGGCCATGAATGATGAAATTTGTTGACAACTCTGTTGCAATGGTTCTGCCTGAGATTCAAATTTGCCGACAGATTGTGAGGATTCTGAGTCCCCATTCATCTGTTGCATGTGCATCTTTCTATGCCACATCTCTAATTCATCTATTACACGCTTGCGGATCTCACCAGAAATGCTGGCCAATGCCTTCTGAGAAGCTGCTAAACCTGCAGTCTCTGCAGCAATACCTGTTTGTTCAGGAACCTTGTTAGTAAAAGAGGTAACTTGGGACCAAAAGATCTGATGGAAAAGCTTAAAGAGCACCACCTAGAATCCCCCAAGGAGTATCTAATGATACACTCTCTAAGCAGTAAATATGCCATGGTACCACTCCAGAGAATAGCATCAGTAGATTTGTACACAAAAGACATAACACCCTCATAATTTAGATTACATACCTGCAGCGACACCTAGGACAAAGGAGGATTCTTGAGGATCAACCAGGGCGTGGAGAGCCTCAGCAGTTCTCTCTGTAGCATAGAGTTTTGCAAACTCCAAGGCAGGGCCTAGAGCCTGGTGGATTGTGGCTGTGATGATCTGCATGAAACAAAGTCTTGAAATTCAGGAATTCAGTTCCATGTAGTTCATGAAGATCATTCATTTAGATGAGCTTGTCATTTGACTCCCCTGTTGTGATTGAAGGTGGTTTGCACATGAGAGTGGAGACACAGCCTGTTACCAACATCCAGACAACCTATAACTGCATCCTGTAGTACAGATTTGAATGGCCCTTCCTTACATGTTCTGCTGCTGTCTCCACCTGCCCAGTTCTGAACTGCTCCAGTTCAGTGTCCCTTGCATTGTTTGCACCAGCCACCTCCCTTGATGTGCTTGACAGCACTACCTGCAACAAAAGGTTCCAAGTGCTCACTCTGAAACTAAGGTCCAGAAGCAAGGACCCTGATCCCCAACTGTGAAGCAGGCTCAAAGTATTCAAGGGGTCAAAAGCAGATCCGTGACCAGAGGACCAGCTGGCATACATATGACCAGCAGTGCAAGCTAGTAAAATAGTGTGATGAGCATGATGAGCTGCCAGAAATGGAAAAAAACTGCTCTAATGTTTTAGCTAGTACCAATCACCACTGATCTTAACATAGAAGACAATCCACAAAAGTAGCTTCAGAAGGCCCAAAGGCACTCTTCACCATCTCCTCTTTTTTGGATCTCTACCAAAAGGTTTGTACAGAAGACAAAGACAGCAGTGTAGCAATGTTACCTGTAGATTTTCAAGAGCATTGTGCAGGACAGGTGGGACTACATTGAGTACTGCAGCTCGTGCTGCATTTCCAGCTACAGTGTCCACAACAAAATCTACTATCCTCCGTAGATGTGGTCTTTGCTCCAAAAAACTGCGCTGCAACACCACTCAACAAGCCAAACAATCTGATACATATAACAGAAGAGGGGACCATTCCAAACTTCACAAATCCTATCACACGCCACCATCTTTGGTTTTCAGGACTACAGAACTCAGATGTGACCCCAGAAGGGTTCCAATGAAAGTATGTCCAAACACAAACCTGAAGCTTCCATTTCAGATGATCTTCTGTAGAGGAAGATAGCTTGTTTAGAGCAATATTCTCCCCTGCCATCATGCTGGATGAGATGTCCCAAGACACAGATGGTCCTGGATTCTGGACAGGAGTGATCTTACGGATGAAACGTGTTCGTTGAAGACCAGGGCTAGCAGGCCAATTGGGTTCTCGCTGCCGCTGCCTGCGCTTCTTTCCCTCTACCAGCACTCCCCTCATTTCCTGCACAAACAGTGTGCAACTAGTTTCAAAGACAAGTTTCCCCTAGGTGTTGAGATTGAATCCCAAGCCCTCTTAAAAAAAACCAGAGAAAAACCATATGTTTCAAGAGGAAATTGTCTTTTAGCAGAACTTCCAAAAATCAGACACATCAAACCTAGATAGAGACTGCAATTGTATGAGCAGTCTCTACAAAACAGTACCCACATGCAATGGTAAAGGACAAGACATTTCATTCAGATGATGAATCAATGATTCCAGGCCAAATAAATCAGGTGCCTCCCAACACAGCCAGCTGAGATTTCGCCAAGAAAAAAGGGCCAAAGGAGGATGCAGAAAGATTGCGCTTGCATACAAAATAGTTGAGGCCCTCTGATGCCAGAGAGGACATAAAGGCAGGCATCCTCAGAGCTTCTCACCATAAGCAAAGGGCAGCAATGCTGAATGTAGCGTGCATCCACAATCCCCAGCATTGTGTCAAGTCCCTCAGTGAAGACTGCATCTCCTGCTAGTGGCTCTACACCTTGGGCATCAGTATCTTCCTTGGTCTTAGAAGTATCCCATTGGCTACATCGTCCCTTCTTCAGCCACTCATTTGCACTACAGGGTGATAGTTCCATGTACTCAAAGAATCCATCCAAGGATGCAAGAATGCAGATACTGCCCACCTGCAATTTCCCAAACAGGATAGAGATATCTTGTTTATATTCTCCAGCCAAGTCCTTCACAACTCTCTAGCTTTCTGCCATTTCAGTTCCACACTCTGCAGCATGGCTTACACCTAGATTGGAAAGTCCTTAGATATGTTTGTTTGACAAATCGGTCTTCAGTCTCATCAGAGTGAGATCTAGAATAAGTGGAAACCTGAAACTAGTATCATCAGCAGTTGTGACTCACCCCAAAATGTGGGTTTGAAGGATCTAGTATTGGCACCAAGTACACATCTCGGAGTGCAGAAATTATAGTTTGAATATGCGGATGATGCAGGGCCTGCCAATCTGCCTGCAGACAACTTCCAATCAGAATGATCGCCATAAACTACATTCAGAAGTTCCATGGGCACCCATGTATTTTTCTTCAACCCACCTACACTATGGTCAAATCATCGCATGGTCAGACACTCCATTAGAGTCAAGGTATTAAAGAAATTATGAGATAGCTACCATTACTGCCTGATACTGATCTGAATGCTCAACTTCCCCATCCATTCCTTCCAGCTACTTAACATTCTGTCACAGCCTGATCACAGAACACCTCACAACAAAATTCTCCAGAGGAAAGGTGACATGCCTTGAGCAAACGAAGGAATTCCAAGATCCATGGCAGATTGAGAAGAAGAGATCCCTGCATTCGTGCTTTGCCTAGGATTGAAACAACATTGATGGGAGGCTCAGATCTGGTTGTGTCCCACATTGCATTTGTTGGACCATTATGAATCTCAGGCCCTGGGGCAGGGGGTCGAGCACCAGCACCTGGTGATACAAAGAGATATCTGAAACATGTTTCAAAGTCACATGTTTAGCCACCATTTCTTTACAATGTTAGAAAGGGAAAGCCATGGTGTTTCTCTAAGGTGTCAACTTCAGAAGATGGAAATAAACATAGACATACTGGCGCTCTACACAAGGCGACAATGCACACATCCAGAAATATTCAATTTGGGTAGGAGTTTACTTTGCATTCTCACCCTAGCATCCCTGCCAATGCCTTCAGAGCAAGCACTCTTTGTGTGAAGCCTGAACCAATATCCGCAGAATCTCGTGAATGAGGAGGAAGCCTGAAACCAAGAGCCAAATGACCTGTGTCAGGGTTCAAAAGTAACTGATATCTCCACCGCACATTATTATGAGCTACACCATTAGGGGATCCTGAGTTGTGTGTTTGGAGAGACCCCAAATCAGAACTGCCAGTGCAAGCCACACAGGCAACTGGAAGCACAATGACCCAAGGGTATTGGGTCCATCACATGAAGGGAGAATTCATATCTTACTCTGTAAGTATGTGAATCTTGCCCTTGATGCTCCAAATCATTTGCATACTGAGTCGATGACTGTCTGCTGCTTCCAGAAACCAGATATAGATACGCAATGCTTGGGGGAAGAACCCAGAAAATCTACTCCAGGAATCAACCTGGACCATGGACTTGTCCTTTGCAAAACCAGCACTTCTTGCCTTATTCAGTACCTGTGGGTCACAGACCACAATGATCCCACCATCATAAGGGCAAGAGATAGACAAGGATTGCCATGCACAATTTAATCTGCAAAGGGTTGACACTACCAGTAAACAAATAGATCAATGCTCATATCCAGTAAGTGGAAGATTCAAAATGAATCCACAAGCTGCTTAAGATGGATCACAACTGACATCAAGTTGAAAATCCTGTTTCCTGGAAAGGCAATTGTCTGAAAAACAGTAGAAAGCCATCCACCTGTGCATTCCCAGTTGAAAAGTCATTAATGCTCCTGAGCTCTTGGGACTTTGTTCTCTGATCCATGGTTTTGACTTGGCTCCAAGGGCTACTAGGTGCAAGGGCAAGCCGACTTTCCCCAATGTCTGAACTATTGACCACTTGCTTCTGTGTTCCAGTTGTGAGGCGTGTACTTGTTGTGGAAGTAAGCCGATCGTGAAGACGCTGAAGTTTTGCTGGATCTTGCTTAACCAAGCTCGTGACCTCAGGGTCGGTCTCTCCGCAGGAAGAAACCTGGTAAATATGAAGTCAGAAACTAAGAGATGCATCCAGCACAGAGGAGATACCTTAACTATACACAGACAGGTCATGAAATTGAAACAAAATTTCCAAACTGGTAATGAAACCACAGAGTAACATAGTGCATGTTTAGTCCCTCACTCAGATGTGAATATGATGAATTCAAATGCTTCTTATTCTCATACTTAAAACTCCTGACCACCCTTACCTGCAGGACTTGCTCCAGAAACAACTCTGCAAGATGAACAAAAACCTTCTGTCAGAATGTAATGAAACACCAAACTCCAGAATTGGGCATCCAGTATTAAAGAGGTTTCTCAACTGTTAGCTGCACAAATGCAAGCAACGATGTCTGTAACAGACTATCACACCATTGAAAGAGGATACCCACAAACCATGCAATATGACAGCAGACAAGCAACCCTACAGTAGTGCCATAAATGCCTGAAGCAGTATTCCAGCAGCCTGAGCAGAAATAATTCCTCACCAGCAAACCAAGGGTAGTTCTCAACCAGCAGAACCTGTAGAAATTGTCTCACTGCCTCTTTCATCGTGCGATATCCTTCATCCTCAGAACCACTAGAAGCCCAGCCAAACGCAGTGGTGGTGGATGCTGCCTCCCTCATTATTGAATAAAAATGATCACGACAATGTTCCCTGTTATTATAAGCTCGTTGCTCCTCCTGCAAAACTATGCGTAGTAAGAAAAAGGAATCCAGATTCTCACTTGTCCACACTTAAGACATCAGGGATTTTGAACTTGGGAAGTTTGACATGGGCTTGCTATTGCCATATTCTGATTCCAGTAACTCGACAAGTTTAAGTCACTGCAGTTCTCTACTAAGCTACATATACAGGCCACTACCCACCTACTAAGAGCAAAAATCGTAATCACCCTCAATCATTCCAACAGTTAACAAGTCACAACAACTTACAGGTGTCTTGAAAATGTTACGAGAATCACGAGCAGCATGGAATGGAAGAAACACAGGTACTCCTGGTAATGTCCAACTATTCAGTCTGAGTGAACCTCCATTAGGGGATTGCTCAAATGCTCCATTGCTGGAGATGGTTGCTTCATAGGCTTTGAAACTATGAAGTGCTGCAGCTTGATGGTCTGCCAAGGATGCTTTCAGGCGTACTAGCAGGGAGGGAGAGTGATGGGCTATGGCAGGCTCCTCAATCAGTGCCATTAATAGATGCTCTCCAACTGCACGTTTCAATACCAAAAACTTAGGTTAATGCTGGATATATTACATTGCTGACCCTGCCAAGGCAAAGAAACAAAAACCTCCATAATTGAGCAGTCTAGATATCAATTCTGCTTCCAAAGACCTGAAAAGGCTTCAAGCACCAGAAGAGCTTCCTTGTACAATAGATCCTCAGTGGCAGTATGCACCAAAAGCGTCACTGATGAGAAAGATGCAAATTGTACATTTCATACAGTAAGCCGAAAGTTCTTCAGGGTTTTGACACAGAAACTGTGACTGCTCCCAGGTTACTTACCACAGTCTAGAATATGGCCTGCTTGCTCCAACACTGCACATGCATAACCTGCACAATCATACCCACTAGAGAAGAGATTGTCCTTCTCTTGGACCACCTCAGCTACAGGAGCTGCACCTCTGATGGTGTGCACAGAACCATCCCCAGCATTTTCAGGCTCCAAGCTCAATAGCTGCAGTAACAAGTGCAGTTCTTCAAGCAAGGAAGGCACCAACTTTGCTAGCAAAAGTGTTGCATGTACTGTTGCCATTCTGGTCAACTTTTTGAACAATGGGCGGTGAGGGAAATTTCCATGGGCAGCACTCTTGAAGCACTCATCTCCCCACTTGCTCTCTGCTCGTTCAGTAATTGCAGGGCCAACCGAATCACGTTGAATGTTGACTGCAACAGGGACCTGGAAGGTAAAGTTCCAGGTTATCTCAACATATGGTCCTCCCATCAGATAACAGCCAAAGAGCCATGATTCTGGAGTTGCAATGGAAAAAGATCAGAAATCAGAACAGACATCTAAGTGCACTGACAGCAGCAGATAAGTTGTCATCAGCTTTCATATTGACAACTGTTATCTGGGGAAAACCCTAACCTGAAGATCCCATGCTTCCCTCGCTTTGCTAGAGAGTTATGTTAGAGCTTCAAACTCTTTACTACACAAGGTGCCACTAGAGCAGTCCATCTGCCACATACAGCTTTAATAGGACATTTCTACTGTCAGCTGTAGGAAGCTTAAAACAAAGAGATGCACATTTCTGCATATTTTTCAATGCAGATAGCACCTACTGCCTATGACCCTTACTGGTGATTCGTCTTAATGCTATGTACAAATGGACTTCCTACCTGTACCTTGGTACTTTGTTCTGGAGAAACAATGCCCTTGATGTTTGTGCTGTTGCCGGTGCCATCAAACATCTCCCCTCTTCTACCTTCCAGATCTGCAAGTTTCTGGTGTACAGACAATTGCTGACTTGAACCTTTGGATGCAGGCCCACAGTCAGGTTCATTTGAAGTCCAAGGACCAGAGGAATCTTTACTCAGAGCCTGAGAAGTCTCCTTTTGCTTTTGCTTGCTAGTTTTTCCAAATCGTTGCATAAGGGTGTCCATATCCACCTTCAATGGTCCTCCTCCTGGAAAACTAGCTTTATGGGGCAAGGCATTAACCTCCACTTTTGCCAATATGAAAGCACTATCCACCGTTGGATTTGCTGTGGGTGTGGGAGTGACCCGTCGCTTCTGTTCAAAGACAGAATATATCATCATTCTGATAGGAAAACTCTACAAGCAGCATACTTCATGCTACCATTAAAAAGTTCCTAGTCTAACTTGGAATCTAAAATACATTTGCAGAAAAAACCAGTTCCATATTGATTGTTTCTCAACAAATAGCAAAATTTACCCTGCATATGAGTGCATCAACTTGTCCATGAATGGGAATGTAGAAGCTCATTTGCTACACTTTACCAAAAGGTTGAAACATGGTACCTGTTTAGATTGTGAAGGGATATTCTTCGACAACACCCCTCTGCCAAGGGCAGGGAAGTTATCTTCATAAGCTGGCAAGTCCATGCACCTTGGAGCTGCAGAAGACTGGGTAACCCCTCCAAGCTTGCCCTTTTCTTTTTGTTTTGCACCATTCTGGGCAGCAATATTCTGGGCAGCAATTTGATCAGCACTACTTGCTCCTGGTTTGGGTTTCCGAGTATAATTAGTATTGAGCCCCCCAAAAGGATCTGGATTCACAAAGTCCTTTGTCCCCTTCAGCAGAACTTGAGCCTGCTCATTTTTCTGAGATGGAGGTACTGTATTTGTGATCGTATCCACAGCACAATCTGCTAACCCTAAAAAGGGCTGGACCTCAGCTCGCACATGGTTCAAAAATATCACAGCGAAAGACTGAGGACTAGCAGCAACCAGCTTCTCCCTCCATGCATCAAAATTGTCGTAACTACTAACAGCACAGGGTGAGTGAGTTGTTTTCTGCAAAATTTCACAGAACAGCATTAGAATCTCTTCTGAAACAGGAATAGCCTGACAATTGAAGACATCCATAGCTACCCACAATTCAATCATTTGGAAAAGAAAAACATCAGTATAGACACATGCATGCTTACACAGAGAGAAAACCAAAACAAACAAATCATTGTCTCGTGGATAGGAACCCTAATATCTTCAATTCATAAGCTCTGATTGAACAGCTCATGAGCAGAAAAAGTTTCTGAAGCAATGGGGAATTTGAAACTTAGGATTGCAGATTGACTGTCAACTGCATCAAACCACTAATGTGAGGCTTAGGTTGATGAACTACTTGCAGACCTAGCAAGCACTAAAACCTGGGCAAAAGCAAAATGCCAACTCTTGCAGAGTGCTTCTGATTTAACGATCAATACATGGAGACTATGAACACATGCCATGACTCCCCATTGGAGTGTTCAGAATTTGTATCAGCTCTCGAACCCTAAAGAATTCTCCATTCTGAAAAAAAATGCAAGGTTGTGGTGCAGTTACCGACGCGAATTTCTCCGGCACATAAAACAGATAGAAAACTTTTCAGGGACCGGAGTATCCAGGTCCACACGCAATTCATAACCAAAACCAGCAAAGAAAGAAAGCAGGTACATGGCGGGTCACATACCAGGGTTTCTATGGCGGTCGGATGCGAGAACGGAGAAGGAGGCCCTGGGCCACGGTATGCATCAATCCACTCCAACAAAGCGGGCACGGGGATCCCATCGTTGTCAAGCAATAACTGCAACAGCTGCTCATCGCTCTCGTGCTGCTGGCGCTGCAGCATATTCTTTGTCCGCTGATCCCCAAACCCTAAAAAATCCCAAAACCCTAAAAAATGCAAACCTTCCCGCAAACGAGAACACGAAACCCAAAGAGTCGAACAGACGGAAGAAGTCTCATAAATAAACACAAAATTCTAGTACTGAGAAAGCCGATACCCGCTCACCCCCCAACTGCCAGAAGAAAAAGAAAGAGAAACCCAGAGATTTGTCCAGACACAAAATCTGTTCTTCGAAACAAAACCAAAAAAAACGTCCCCAAGTCCTGCGACAGAGAGATAGATTTGGCTGCCTGTTGATGAGCTCGATTGATCACCATAAACAAAGCTTGAATAGAGAGGAAGATCAGTCTTTGCTGTTGTGTGATTTGATGAGGGCACAACAGCGTCTCCCCGCACAGTAACAACATGTTCCAGGGCTCGACGACGACGTAGGCGAAGACGTAGACGACAACGTACACGACGACGTAGACCCAGTGTCGTACGGGTATCATGGCGGTTCTTTGAGCTCATAACCGCATCTGTCAGAAAAAGAGAGAACCAGGGTCTGATTCTTGAAATCTCACATAATTTTCTATTTTTCGCATTTTTTTTCCTTTTATGTTCCTCAAGTTATTTTCTCTTTCTTGTTTAAATTCTCTTTATGTTTGATGTGTGCAATTTTAATTTTTTTTATAAATTTTTAAATAATAATTTTTAAATTTAAATTTAAATTAATTTTTATGCAATCGTTTTTCTACATGCCTTTATTTTCCACATCCTTGTTTCAAGGCTTACATTTTTTCTCCTTCATGTTTAAGGGTTTTTTTAAGCATATTTTTTGCACCTAAACTCAAAACCCTAAACCCTAAACTTATGCGATAACACCTTTGTTTTGTGTTGCTTTTTGCATTACAAGTTTTTTTTATTCATTTACATTGTCTTGTTTTCTTTGTTTTGTCATGTTTTTTTAGTCTTTGCTTCTTCTTTTTTAATGTGTGTTTGATGTGTGCAAATTTTTTGTTGTCAAGTCTTTATTTGTTTTATTTTTGCAAGTGTTGGTGTGATTGTAGATCCTTTACATCTTACATCTTCAAGTATTGTAACCCAATTCTTCTTTTTGTGAGTATTTTTTTGTGTTTTTTTTTTTCCCTTATTTTTGTAATGTCTATTGCAACAATTGTCAAAAAAAATTATAGTGCAAGTTTTGGAGATGTTCTTGAAATCTTGTAATGTTAACCTCATCAATTTCTCTACTTACTGAAGTTTTTGACCTCCAAGCTTTATGGGCTTCTTTTCTACTTCATTATCTATTATATACCATCACTAACTACTAATGTTTGAAATCAATTATTTTGGTTCATTGATGAATCTAACATTTATGTGCAATGTGTAGATCTTCATCAATCTTTTCTTGAATCTCTTTCTTTTTTTATGAGTCCCATGTTGAATCTCCTTAATTACATCCTAAAGCAAAGATCAATTTGTTTATGCATTTTTTTTATCCTAACATTAAAAAAATTTAATCTTGAAAATTTTGATTTTTAAAATTATATTGTATTTTATTTTATTCCTAGTCCTAGTTATGAAATTATTTCTCCTTTATTTAATTTTGTTGGTCATTGTTGTTTAGATGTTGTTTTTACATTTAATTTTTTTATTCATCCTAATCATGATGTTATTCCTTTTAAATATGATATTCATTATGGATTTGGAGTTGTTGAAGGGATTAATTATGAATCTACTGTGAGGGAGGTAATTTCGAAATCTCACTTCTTTGATATTGATACTAAAAAATGAAAAATGTAAATAAGAGAGGTCAAAAAGTGAGCAAGCACATTAAGCTTTAAACAAATAATGTTTTTGATCGACAAGAAATCTTTTGTGGGTTTGACACAAAGAAATTCATTTGTTGATTTTTCAAACAATGAATTTTCATTAAAAAGTTTGTTGTTCTCTTTTGTTTTGCAAGTTGCAAAAAAAAGATGGCAACTTATATGAATATTATATTCTTTCATTTTCTTTCATTCTTGTTTTTTATTTCCAAAGAAGGTTTAAGGTTTTTGGTTTTTTCTTACATCATTATAAACCTTAACATTTAAATCCTAAACCCATATAAACCTTAAACATGGTTCTTTGTTTTTTTTCCTTTTTTACCTTTGTAATGTTTTTTTAAAATTTTCTTCATATTGGTTTGTGGTTTTGTAAAAAATACCTTGTATATATATTATTTTATTTTTGTTAACATCCATTTTTAGTAAAAGTATTGGAAGGCTTATAAAATAGCAATAATGCATGGTTTAATTAAATTTTTTTAAAAAAAATTTAATTCACAAATATTGTAAGGTAATCATATGTTAAAATTATTGATAATGAAATAACTCTCTAAATGTCACATGCATGAATTAAACTACCAAAATAGATGACGAAATAATAGGTTCAAATCTAAATTCAAAACATGAAACAAAGGACTAAAATTATAACATAAAGGTTAAAAAACCATAAATAGAAAATGTGCAAGACCAAAATACAAATAGATCTTTATTGCAATGAAATAAAAAAACATCAACAAAAAATTCAAAAATAAAGTATCGAACAAGATTGCGCTTTAGATTTTTGTTGGACAGACTGAAAATAATGAGGGTCCTATCTCTGTTTATACCCAGTTGGAGACCTAATTCAAAGAAGTTTTTATGTGCCCACCGACCAAAAAAATAAATTTAAAGGCTTCTTAATTTCAAGTGAACTACAAGTTAACTAAAAATTAATTAAGAGTGAATTCAAATTTAACTATGAATTGAACAAAAGTTAATCAAGAATGAATTGAAAGTAAACTATGAATTAGTAAATTATGAATTGACTATAAATGAACTTGAAATTGATTAAGAGTGAATTGAAAATTAATTAATAATGAACTAAAATTTAATTAGAAATTATGGATGAACATCCATATGAATTAATTTCATTTATCATGTGAAAGTGATGTTTGTAATATTAAACCTCAGCAATTGGTCTTGGTAAATTCATTAAAATTTTTGATGTGATATCCATTAGAAAGGAACATAAGATGTTAATATAAACAATGTGTTCAACCACATTTGCATTTGGTTTTTAATATCATATTCAAATACTTTTGTATGCGAATTTATTTTATAGGGGGTTTTTTGAACTTCACACTGTGGATTTTGATGAATTCATTTTACTTTCATTACCTAATGGTGTCATTGTGAAATTTTATCAAGGAATCTCCAAAAATTAGAAGATAGACATTACTCATTATTTTGCAAATTGACATTACCATAAATTATCAAATTATTGATGTTATTGAAACCTATAAAAAGCTTGTTCATTGTCACCCTATTGTTTAATTTGGTGACAAATATGGCTCACATATATTATTTTTGTGTTATAAACTTAAATGGAGAGCTTCTAAAATATATGGTTTACTATTATTCCTATAGTTCGAATTGGTTACAACTTATCATGGGCAAGCTTACTATTGATTTTATTGATTTAAGAAATAAGGTTTTATCCAAAAAGATTCGTTGGGATATCAAAATCACCCAAATGGATGAAATGTTTATTCCTTGGGAATGTGGGATGGAAATAACAAGCCACATGGATCCTATTTTTCATAACAAATAGGTAATCTAACTTGTTTTTTAAAATTTGATTTGCATTTTTTTAAATTTTTAATGTGATTTTGTGTTTTTGCATTTGATTTTTAGTTTTTCTTTGTGTAGGTATAAACAAATTGATATGCATTTACACTATTAAACAATGGAGTGGATTACTAGAGGTGAATTGAAACTTGGTTACTTGTTGTATTATGAGGAGGGATTTAATGAAAAGATGGATGTTTGCAAAACAACAAAGTAAATGTTTCCATTTTTTTTCTAAGGATGTGTTTTTGTTTGAGAATAATTCAATTTCATTTTTATAACTTATGTTCATCAAACTTGTACATATACAAATTTCCAAGTTACATGCAAAATGTCCAAAAATTGTTACAAATGATGTCTTTCAAAGGAATGGTAAAATATGTCAACATGCATGTGGGGTTCATATTTTTTTAATTGCCTTAAGATTTTATATTTGAATTATTTTTTTTGTATTTGACTTTTAATTTTTACAATTCATTCCTTTAATTTTGAATGATTTATGTTTCATGAAATCTGAATTTCATTATGGAGAAGATGCAATTATTGATGGAGTTTTTTATGCTACTTTGCTATTGTTTATACTCGTGTGAAAGTTAATGTTCATCCTACGCATGATGGACATTCACACACCATGCAGTCCTTTTTTAGATGTCACATTTATAGTTTTTCTTGCATCTTTTTGAAACTTAAATATAAAACATTAACATTTTCATTGAAATATCAAAAAGGGATTCATATGTAATGCTATTAAATTTGGCATTTTTAAAATGCAAAAAAAAATCAAATTCCTAAATATTTAATGCGTAATGAACTTTTGAATTTTGGCAACAAATTCTATCACACCTTACAAAATTCATGGATATGAACTTTTATCTTATAATGTGTTAGTCTTATGTGTATGAAACCTTGAAATATTGGATGAATTATGTTTTAGAAACTAAAGATCCATTGAATGAATCAAATGTGATTTTGATTTATTAATTTATGAACTTTTCAAAATCCCAATAATTGTAATTATTTTTTAAACCATTTAAAACATTTTTTACAAAAAATTTATAGTTTTTTTATATGTCTTATAGCATCATGACTTGAAATTGGAAATGGAAAAAAAAAATGTTACTTTGAATATCATCCAAATATTCATATTTTAAACAACATTAGAAAAGGACTTTGAAAAAGGACTATAATGCATCATAATTGATACACCCTAGTGTGTTTTCACCTTAATCACCTTTTTGTTATTGTTTAAAGTTTTAAAATTATTAGTTCTAGCAAAGTTATTATTATTCCTTCTTCTAGCAGTGTGTTTATTAATTTTATTTCTATAAATCAAGAAAACACCATGAGCAAAATTGATTATATTGTTGTTTTTACATATTAAAATAATATTATGATATACATACAGAAATCAATGAAAATGAAGATGATGGTGTTTTTCTTTGCATGTTTTTAAAATGTATGATGGTAATTATTATTTGCATGCTTTTGAAAATAATGTTTATTCGTTGTATGTTCATGAAGATGATTATCATGTTTGTTTTGTTGTGCAAAAACCAGGATCAAATAGACTTACTTTTGATTTTGAAAAAACTTTCAAAATAACTTGTTTGAGAAAGAATTTCCCAAGTACAAGGAAAAGTTCAATGTCATTTTTATTCCTCATCCACCTCTTAAAATTATCAATATCAACATTACTTTTGGCCATGTTTTCAACCACCTTCATAATTATCACATATGGATCTAAAATTTATTCTTACACCATTATGAGTAGTTAATAAGATTTCATGCATAATGTAAACATTCATAGACTTTTCATTATGTTATTAACATTAGATTTCCATTGTGCAAATGTCTTTTGCTTGTTGTAACACATGCATAATAAAGATTTAAAGAAGAATGTGGATCTGATGGAAAAATCAAGGAAAATTATGAATTTCATGAGGATGCCTAAGGTCCAAGGTTGAATTGTTTGAAAAATAATCATGGAATGGGGAATTTTTACAAGAATTTTAGTGATGGTTTTTGGAGTTCATTTATAAACATCCTTTGTGGATTTGGGTATTATTTATATGGTAAAATTTCTTGTTGAAATTTTGATTTCCAAGTGAGTGAAATTTTTGTAGTTTTGGTTTTTGGGGTTCATTTATAGACATCCTTTGGGGATTTGGTCTATGGATGGGGAATATAAGCAAGATTGTTGGTGATGGTTTTTGGGGTTCATTTGAAAACATCCTCTGTGCATTGTGGTATTAGGTGAATGAAATCCAAAATACAAAACATTGAGAGTTATGATCCATTATTCTTTCCCACATAAATTTATTTGTGCAAGTGTATTCAACATATTAAAATATAAAAAATAGTAGGATTGACATTTTTTAATCACCTTAGTTTTTATTCTAATTTTGTAATTTTTTTCATTTTTGAAAAAAAAACTTTTGTTCTACATGTTAGGAAATTTTCTTATATTAAAAAAATGATGCATTTTTATGTTTTCTTAAAAGTTTAAAAAAAGGATAAATTAATGGATAATTTCCACCATTCAAAAGTTATTTTGACAAGATGGTGGGTAACTTATGATAGGTGGAAGATATTTTAAGAGGTTTACACCTAAATGATAATGAAGGAACCCAAAATACAAAGAAAAAAATTGATAATTCTTTACAAATATTTGGAATAACTAGGAATCAGAGCTTGTTTAAATTTTTTTTTCCTTTTAAAACCCAAATTAGGCTTGGTGCTAGTTTGTTGAATATTTAAAGATTTATAACTGGTCCTAAATTCTATTTAGGTACTATTGGAACCTTTTTCCTAGGTAAGACATGTGACTATATGTTAGCTTCACAATTTTTTGCTTTTAGTTTTATTTTTAGTGAATTACTAAATATGTGTTTGAAATTTAAATCATCAATCAAAAGCCAATTATATTGTGGAATAAGTCATGGCAAAACATCTTACCACCTAAAGGACTATTAATGAGCCTAGTAAATTAGTTTTAATTCTAATGTATCAAAGATTAAAATACATGTTTGAAATTTGAATCATTGGCTAAAAATTAGTTACACAATGTGATACATCTTACGACCTAACAAAATACAATTCACCTTATTGATTTCATTGCATTTTGATCTTAATCCATAATACAAAAGCCTAGGTGGAGGCTTATCAACAAAATCAAATACCCACACAACATTGTTTATAAAATTGAGAAAAAATGGAAAGATGATCAAAATGAAAGGATGTTGATTGATTTTTTATGATAAGGGTTTTGAAAAAAGAAATAAAGAAAAACAAGATTTCAAATGCAAATATTTTTTCTTGGTGATGATCACAAGATGTTGAAAAACAAGAATTTTTCCAATGCAATAATTTACTTTTTCTTTTGAGGAAGATAGAGAATGCCACCAAAGAAACAATAGTTGAAAATTATGACCTTCAAAAGGTTTTCATTTAGGTAATGGAAAGGTATTAGGGATTGATTATCATGATGTTTGCGATGAAAAATACAACATTATTAAAACTCTTTGTTTGTTTGCACCCTCCACCATAGGAACACTCAAAAATTCTCTTTTATTATAAGCAAATGTAAAGTTAACAAAAACATGAAGATTTTTTGGTGATAGTCAATTGTAGTAGATTTCATTGGAAACTTTTTCAAATCAAACAAAGTGGTTGAAGTTGTTGTGGGTATTGTTGCAAAAATGTGAACCCTAAAATAAAAATAACATGATGGTTTACAACATCATTATTGTAGTAATAAACAACATTGTGTGCTTGATGTTTCTCACCGCAAACTACAACAATTCTTATCCACATGTTATCTACATATTGCTACATGTATATTAATCAACAACCCTCATGTTTTATCTTCATTTTTGTGCATTTTTTACTTTTGGATTTTTTTCTTTGAATCTCTAATAATAATTTTTACTTGGATCAAGAATTTGGGTTCATTTTTTCTCTTAAGGTTATGTGTTAAGTCTGATTGGAAGGATTCTTTTAAGGAGGATTAGATGAAATGCCAAAATCTACAACCCTTTGTGTAGATTATCTTTTTTTGCATCAAGGTTTAAATGTTTTCTTTGTATTATTTTGTAAGAATTTCAAATGAAACAAAACTTACCATCACAAGTTTTGTTGTTTCAACTTAAATGAAGATATTGTTAATGTTATTGAATCGTTACAATCATTTTCTTGAATATTATTAAACATCGTGACTAAGCGTTATTTTTTGCTTTTGAAAATGTAATAGAAATTGAAAATGCAAATTTTGGTACAATTTTTTGGCCCAAAACTTCAAGCAAATTTTTGTATGTTGCCAATTTTTGTATTCCTTCCATATTGCCAAGAAAAAGTTGATGAAGTCAATGAATGTTTAGGGATTTTGTCATGTTAACTAAAAGCTATTATACAAATCCAAAAATGATGGTTTGATATTTTGTGAATGATTCTTATAAGGTTTTTATGATGACAACTCATTGTCGTGTTATTTCAAATTGTCGTTTTGAATATGTTTTTGCAATTTCATTGATATTAAAATGTCATTGAGACTTGATGAAATTAAGAATGGATTCATGGTAATTAATTGCTGATATTTGGATTCAAAGGTGATGATTTGATATCTTTTGAGTGAACGACTTTCATAAGGTTATGATTGCATTAAATTTGTCATGTTATGTTCAAATTGTTGTTTTAAAATTGTTTTTGCAATTTCATCCATATGTGATGGTGGTTTGATACTTTCCATAAGGAGGAAAGGAAACCACTAAAACTCGAACCTTCCACCAATTGCATGAGCAAATTGACTAAAGAGAAGGGAGGTAAACATGATAAAACTCCTAACTTAGAAGAACCTTCCTTTGCAGTAATAGTTTGTTTCGAGATTGAAGCAACCTACACTCCATGTTAGAAATACAAGCTAAGGATTCTTTGTAAAGCCATTGATACTCTCTATCTATAGAAGGAAAACAACATAGTTAAGAAGGTTTTTAGTGCATTTTGTTGTCCATGCCATGTTAGCACATCCATGAAGAAAGTTGTTAGCATGTTGGTGAAAAAACCCAAAAACTTATGTGGCGAGAGGGAGAAACACATTCATTGGGTAATGGTCCTTTACTTGAAATGTTAGTGTCATAACCACCCCATGAGAAAAAACCACCCATAATACCAAGTCTGTTCAAGTGGGGTTGGCAATGACAACATTGACCAATGTGTGAATTCCATCAACTAATAAAATAATGTCGACTTGTCAACGAGAATATTGAAAAAAAGGCGGCAACAAAACGTGAATTTATTTTCACAAAACATGACACCCCACATTTTTTGCAATGAACGCAAAAACATTTCGAACGACATCATGGGATGTAGTCTTATCCCCACCATGGTTGCAATGAAGGATGTGGATCCCCATGGGGCCTAATGGTTGCCCATAAATGCAATGTATCAAATTAAGAGCCAAAGGATGGGGGAAGCTTAATTTAGTCTATAACACAAAAGAAAACACATCTAAAGCACACAAAAACATGGGATGACATGTCGAGCAAACAACTAAGCTACCATGCCCAACCTTGCATAAGACCTCAAGCACACCTAATGCGAGTCAAAAAACATATTAATAATGATGTTAGAAAAGGAATGGTCGTGTAATCTCTCTAAAATAGTTTCTTGAAATTGATTTGCTCCCCTTTTTGCACGCTATTAGAATGGGGCTAAATATATTGATGCAACTAGGGGAAGAAGCTTCCGATACAACCTCAAGTGCGCTTAAAAAGGGAGTGAACTTGAATTACTTGCCCCACTAACCTCCGATAAGAATGGATGTGAATCCAATAATAACATAAAAATAATAGCTTGTGCTACTAATGCGCAATTCCCCAAGTAAGATGTTGGTGCAATGGTCTTTATATAGATGAAACCTATGCCTTCATTAAAAATGGGGAGCAAAACTTGCCGATGCACCAGAGGGGCTTTTAGACATTCAAAAAACACGGACCTAAAAACCATTTGAAAACTTGGATGAGGGTTAAGTCAAAGGAAGCAAATTGGTGTCGAAAGTTTGAGAGGGGTGGAAAAACACAAAGCAAATAAAAAGACCTTTATGCAAAACATCGAAATAAGATCTTGAAAGTAACCTAAACATCCTCCAATCTTAAAATCGCATTTGCATGGTGAACATCTTCATCCAAAACACCTTGCAAATGGAAAAGGAGAATGAAACATAGCTAAAGGGGGCCCATAAAACCTTAATGTCGTTTGGATGGCAATAAAAACCAAGGGGAGGGCCAAAACCAATGAGCAAGCCGGAAAGGACCAAGTAGTGCACTTATGGGGTTAGACAACCAAACCCACTAAGGCCAATTAAAATTCAAAATGGTTAAAAACAAGGGGAATGAGGGAAGTCAAGCCAAGGATGTGAATGTCATCTTCCAATGAAGGGAATAAATAGAAAGGAAAAATAATAAAGAAGGTTCACGAAACATGAATCTTGTGCACCATTTGCCCCTAATTGCCACACCAAACTAATGAGGTGACAAGTGAGAAGAAAACACATCTTGAAGTTGGAAACATAAAGCTCTGTTGACTAGTCAATCAAGGAATTCATTCATTACAATTTGATGTCACCCAAAGGTTTGGCTTGAGCCAAAAGTTTGGCAACACCAAGGACACAAGTAATGGACCCTAGGATATGACCTATAATAACATGGAACTTAGTTAGTGAAGTTGAATGAAAGTGTTGGCAAAATCCTTGAAGTCAAAAACAAATCAAAGATGTTCAAAAATCAAGCCAGAAAGTCCCCTTGCGAAAGATGGGACATGCGCAAGAAGGTTTACCTTAAAGAATTTAAGGATAATTCTAAATTTCTATTCAACTAAAAGTCTATCAAAGAATTGGGACATGAGAAAGGCGGAATTGAAAGGTGGAGACCTTATAAAGTTGAAACCATGTTTGAGGAAGCAAGAGCCAATGTGAAGGGCTTTCACCATGCACACATACTCTCTAGCATGCCCTAAAATCAAATTTTGCCCTTGTCGTTGCAAGTAGGGGTGAAGTAGAAAAAGAATATGAAGGGAGCATGGGCGCTAAAGGACATAGATGAAAACAACTACAAACACTTATGCCCAAAGAAAATGCTCTGCTTAAAGTTCTTCCCAATCTCCAGACTAAAATCACCAAAATTAGGCCCTAATCCCCCAGTGCACAGCCATGCCACCCCGAGTGGAGAGGACAAGACACCAATGAGGAAGAAGAAAAAATAAATGCCAAAAAACAACATTAAATGAGTAATCTCATCTACCTGAATCAAATAGTAGTACTTATAGAATTCTTGGGCATTAAAATGGTAGTCACCAAATTGCAACAGTGAATTGCAGTTGTGAATCCACCATAAGATTGGTGACATTATTTATATGTGTAATAAATCGATTATCATAATTCGGGTACAATCAAAAACTAAAATTGAAGAACTAATTGCTTGCACCGGGCATGCCAAACTAGCCATAAGTAGTATGTGTATTTTGCATCCCAAATTCTGCGAAATTTGATTGTTACACATTTTTATTGGCCACCCACCAGAAAGAACTTTGTAGACTATCTCGTAAACTAGGCTACTTTCACCAACCCAAACCTTAAACCAAACTTGGGAACAGTTGGGAAGAAGCACTTGCTTAGATGGTTAGGGAAGGGTTGATATAAGAGTTCCCTAATTTTTCTTCATCTAGACAAGAAGTGTTCCCCAAACATTCCCAAGTTGGACAACACAATCATCCATCCATCCCAACTGATGAATGGTTGAGAATCATTGTTGGCTAAACCTCTTAGAACAAGAACATTTGGGACACACTCTTGGCTAAACCTCTTAGAACAAGAACATTTGGGACACACTCTTGGCTAAACCTCTTAGAACAAGAACATTTGGGACACACTCTTGGTTAAACCTCTCTTGGTTAAACCTCTCTATACATTCTATGTGCCAGTCATGTGGATTAGAAACAACAATGGAAGCTTGACCCTAAGAATCTCAGGGTGGAAGGTGATTTATGTATATGGGAAATCTATCTATAAATGAAGATTCTTTGTTTGTTTTGTTTTTGGCATGTTGAAATCTCCCAAATCATGTCGCTTGCCATTGCGCTCTTGGTGCCATGTGCTTCCTATTGTGCGCTCTTGGTACCATTGGGAAGCCTTCAATGAATAAAGGTGCATTGTAGTGGTTTCCTAATGTTTAGACGACTTGTGAAGAAAGAGTTACATTGAATATTTAACAATTTTTCCATTGAAAATTCAACAAAATCAAAATGAAATTTCTTTCCTAATGTTTAGACTTATGGTGCAAGAATTATTGAATAATTTTAAAAAATATATTTGCATTGAAAACTCAACAAAATGGAAGTGAATTTTTTAAAAGAAATTGGGCCATGTTCTTGGTATTGTAGGAAAGCCATCATTGACTAGGATTTTACGAGTTGATTTCATCATTTTTTAGACCTAAGGTTTGTTTGGGAGCTATTGAATTTTGTGAAATTTTTTATCGTTGAGAATTCAATTAAAAAATTCAATAAAATCAGAACTAAATATTTTTTTGAGTTCACACTTGAGCCAATGGCAAAGGTCATACTAGTTGAGTGAGAAACGGGGTCACCGTGCCCTTCTAGTGTGAATAAGTCACACCCAACAACATGTATTGACTCTGGCAAAAATTCGTTGGAGAAAATGGGAAGTCCGTTTATAATTCCCAACAATTTATTTTTTTCTTTCTCCCCCGCGTTTCGTTTCGGCTCCGGAGACTAAGCAAAAGTTGTTTTTTCTAGCTTTTGAAAAACACCACCACCATCCCACCCCACCCCACCCCACCCCGGGTGGTGGTTATTGTTGGGATACTTTTGACGAGTGGATACCGGGCAAGTGACTGACTCATGTTCGGGGCAATTCGGAATGACTCACGTTCCAAAATAAATAATTCCCGAGAGTGTGTACGTACGGAAGAATCGAAAAAATAAAATAAAAATTGAAGCACGACATTAGATTAGACACGACCCCGAAGAAGCCATTGGGCACTTGGCACCCCAAAGTCAAGCTCGTTGGCAGAAGGTCGGCTGGAGAACAAAACATTTTGACGGTGGCCGGGCTGAATTTCCCGCACATTGAACACTATTTGGCACGAGTCCGAAGGATGTTCGGATATTGTTCATAATTCTCAAGGGCCCTGGTGTCTAGGAAAAAAAAAAGAAAAAAAAGAAAAAAAGGAAGACCTTTGATAATTGATTATTAAATTCTGAAATATTATTATTTAAATAATTAAATATTTTGACAAAAATCAGAGAATTGCATTTGTACCTGGGACCGTGTGTTTTTTTTTTCCAAATTTTTTTGGGTGTGAAATTACGTCACCTTGGGGACCCAAAAAAAGGGGCTGCAAATCCTACAAAGGAGTTTTTTTTTGGGGGTAAAAAATGGCACAAATTTGCCATATTTCGAGGAGAAAAAAAAAAAAAAAAGCTGAGCTCGCCATTTTTAGAAAAAAGATTTTAGGAGGTTGTCAAAAAAAAAGGGGGGTTCCGAAAAAAAAAAAATTTTCTCTTTCTGTTAGCAAAATTTGCTTAAGTCCATTTCTGA
>Ga0116227_10005604_pt1 | contig 26313 bp, 31 predicted proteins | sample S1TSphgellanicum_FD_89693 | JGI IMG/M metagenome (GOLD analysis project Ga0116227, IMG submission 89693) | Host-associated microbial communities from peat moss isolated from Minnesota, USA - S1T2_Fb - Sphagnum magellanicum MG | ecosystem: Host-associated > Plants > Peat moss > Unclassified...
AGTACGACCCACCACTACGAATTCATCCGCCTGAGCGCTGCCGATGGCGCAGGCGTGGAATTGCTGACGGCGGCGATCAAGCGGATCGCTGGCGTGACCGAAAATGCGGAAGGCCTCTTCTCGGCGCGCACGCGCCACGTCGATGCGCTGCGGCGTGCGCTGGCGCTCAGTCAGGATGCGCAGTCACGCTTGCTGGAAGGCGCCACGCCTGAACTCGCCGCGGAAGAACTGCGGCTGGCGCAAGAAGCACTGGCTGAAATCACCGGGCAATTCAGCAGCGATGACCTGCTCGGTAAAATCTTCAGCCAGTTCTGTATCGGTAAATAGAATCGGCCTTCAAGGCCCTAGCGCTTCAGCTCGCGCTCAATCGCAACCACTTTCTGGTCGACGAACGACACCCGGATGCGATCGCCTTCAGGCTGCCGGTTGTTGACCACGACCGGCGCAAAGCCCGGGTAGAAGTAAGGATTGTAGAAGCCGACGTAGTCGATCGTGGTGGTGGACGTATCCTGCTTCTTGTAATGCCAGACCCGGATCGTGCCCTTGGCCTCCACGCGCTCCGTGATGCTGTCGGGTTTGCCCAGGGCCAGCTCAACGCCGAAATCCGGCATGTCGATCGAGATATCGCCCTTGCGCACCTGCTCCTGCTGTATCGGGGTCAGTTTGCTGTAGCTGTCCGGACTGTCCTTGATGCGCGTCTCGGGCGAGGCGCAGGCGGCCAGCAGGACCAGACTCAGCAGTGATGCCAGGACGGCGGGACGGGAGATGTTCATGGCCAGAGGCTCCTGAAGGTGTGTGACTTGGACAACGTTCAAGTACAAATAGTGCGATTCCCTGAGAACGGATGCAGCCCGTTTCAGTTGACCTGGAAAAGTCGCTGCAAGCGTTCATACATCTGAATCTTGAACGGATTATGCTCGGCATCTGAAATTGGAGTAAACGTGGCAACCAAGAGCATTCTCGACAGCGCCCTCAATGGTGGCCGCGCCACCCGCAACGGCGATCTTGTCGTCATCATCATGCCTTCGCAGTCCTTTGTCACCACGGCGCAGGAATACCTGATCGCGCAGCAATGGGGACGCTCCAAGCAGTCCAACGGCATCCCCAACCGTGACCGCGCGGCTTTCATCGAAAAGTTCGAAACCCTGATTCCCCGCAACAATTCCGGCCTCGCTCCGCGCGGTAACCCCAAGGTGCTCAAGCGCATGGTGGGGGACATGGAGCAGCTCGGCATGATCCTGGATGAATGGGCGATTCCGCGGAACCTCGATGACGACGGCATGAAGCCGAGAAAAAAGGCCGCGCAAGACAGCGGCGAAGAAGAAACCGGCGAGGACGCGGAAAAGCCCGCGGAAAAAACCTAGAGCGTATTGACCGATACGCGGCCGGAGGCGATGCGCTGGCCCTCTGCGCTGATTTCAAACTCGTAGATGGAACCGGCGGCGCTCGCCAATAAAATCCTGGCGGTCCCCGACAACGGCGCACCGATGTTGTCGATGCGGGCGCCATGCATCTCGAAATCACGCAAAGCAGTCAACACGCCTGGCGCCAGTTTGCCGCCATCCTTTTTGCGCGCGAGCAAGGCGCCGTGAATCGCCATCATCTGCGCGCCGTATTCGCCCAGGTGCAAGGACGATAGGCGATCATCAAGGCGCAGGGGATTGAGCGGATCCGCGTGCGTCAGGGTCTGGCATTGCAGGCTGTTGTCGTCCCAGGCAGTGACGGATTGCCACAGCACCATGCGATCCGCGTGCAGCAGCAGGCTGCGGATTTCAGCTTCATCGCAGATTGCCGGGCTCACGGCGCGCGCAGCCTCAGCAACCAGCGTTGTTGCCCGGTGCCCTGCATGCAGACTTCGCCAGACTGCTCCAGCGCCAGCAGGCGCAGCAGCGATAGCGTGCGGCAGGCAGGATTGCCTAAGCGCAGGGTTTCGAGCGCCTCATTCGCCAAGGTGGTTTCAGCGCCATCGCTTTCGGCAATTTCAAGCTGCGCCAGCGAGCGCTCGCTGCGTTGCGCGCTCAGCACCAGAGCGACACCTGCATTGCACGCCAGTGGACGGGCATCGAACAGAGGTTCTGGTGGACGCAGGTCATACACAGCGAGCAGGACCTTGTAGCCATCGCCATGCACCAGGCCACAGGCTTCAATCAGGCCAGCAATGAAAGTGGCGTCGTTCGCAGCGAGGGTGACGGAAGGCAGTTTCGCGTTGGCGGCAATGCTCCAGTAACCGGCCGCGGCGTTGTGCACGGAGTTGTGGAAATCGGTGGGCGAAACGGCACGCGTGTCTTCGGCAAGCACCGTGCAGATGCGATGCAGGATGCTGGTGTCAGCCTCGGCCGTTGCAAACACGCCGGCGAGATCCTGCGCAGGAATGGCCGACGCAGCCACCGCTTCTTCGGCGACACGAAATGCCAGGCGCACGGCGGGCGTGGCGCGGCGACGTTCATTCGCAGGCAGCAGATTGGGTTGATAGGTTTCCAGTTCCTGCGGCACGTAGGCCTGTTCGCCACGCAACACCGCGCGGGCCTGGGCCCATCCGGCTAGGCCGGGCGCTGCGATACCCAGCGATTCAATGAAGACCGGCTTCATCACAGCGCACCCAGCAGCAGGCTGCAATTGCTGCCGCCGAAGCCAAAGGAATTCGAAATGACGCGACGAACTTTGCCCTCGCGCGAGGCCAGCAGGATATGGCTGCGCAGACCCGGGTCTTTGCTTTGCGTGTTGAGGCTGCGTGGCAGGAATCCATGGCTCAGGCACAGCAGCGAGATCACGGCTTCGGTGATCGCAGCCGCACCGAGCGTGTGTCCAGTCCAGCCCTTGGTGGAGCTGCATGCCGTGCGGTCGCCAAACACGCTGAAGACGCCCTGGTCTTCCGAGGCGTCGTTGGCCGGCGTCGCGGTGCCATGAAGATTGATGTAGTCGATGTCGGCGGGCGACAGCTGCGCGCGCGCCAGCGCTGCGCGCATGGCGGCGGCAGCGCCCGCGCCTTCGGGATGTGGCGCGGACATATGGTGTGCATCGCTGCTTTCGCCATAGCCCAATAAAGCGAGCTCGCCGCCTGATTTTTCAAGAATCGCAAAGCCGGCGGCTTCGCCTATCGAGATGCCGCGACGTGCAGCGTCCGCAGGCCGGCAAATCTCCGGCGAAACCAGTTGCAGCGAATTGAAGCCGTAAAGCGTCGTCATGCAGAGGCTGTCGACGCCGCCGACGATCGCCGCATCGCAAAGGCCCGCGGCCATGGCGCGATGCGCGGAAGCAAAAACTTTGGCGCTGGACGAGCAGGCCGTTGCGATGGAAATCGCCGAGCCTTCGAGCGTGAGGACATGGCGAACGAAATCGGCAGGTGATGAGCAGCTTTGTGTCGTGCGGTAGTTGAACCAGCTGGGCAGCGGCCCCTGCGTCGCGCGGCGTTCACGGTAAGCCAGCTCGGTGGAAAAAACACCGGCGGTGCTGGTGCCAATGAAAACGCCGATGCGCTTGGCGCCGTAACGTTGGCGCAACTGCTGCGCCGCAGGCAGAAAGCCGTCCTGCTGCAGGGCCAGCCATGCCAGCCGGTTGTTGCGGCAATCCCACTCCCGGTGTTCCACGGGCAGCGGCACATCGAGGCCATCGACTTCGCCAACCCAGCAGGGAATCGGGCAGGTTTCAAAGGTCTGGTGACGCAGGCCCGTGCGCTCCTCGTGCAAGGCTTGCAGGTGCGCATCGCGGCCGCGACCGGCGGCCGAGGTGGCGGTGTAATGCGTGATGCCAAGCGGCTGCATCAAGATTTCTTACCCCAGTAGTCGTAGAAGTTGAACCAATTGTAAGGAGCTTGCCGCGCGTAGTGTGCTAGGCGGTCGGCGTAAGCCTGCGCGTATTTCTGCAAAGCCTGTTCGCGAATGCTACGCGGCAGGTCAATCTTTTCCGAGATCAGTTCAAACTCGACGTCATAACGATTGCCGCCACGGTAGAGGCTGAAGGCGAGGATCACCGGCACGTTGAGCGTGCTGGCAAAAATCCACGGGCCCGCAGGCAGCTGTGCAGTATCGCCGAGGAAATTCACGCTGACCGCGCGCTCATCTTCGCGCACGCGGTCGGCCATGGTGCCGACGACCGCGCCTTCTGCCAGCGCATCTTTCAGCGCCAGCGCAATGGCCGGCCCGCGCTGCGAGGCATCAATCACGCTGCGTGCAAACACCGGATCGAGCTGCTGGATCAAGGTGCTGAACATGCGGTTGGAGGCCATGTCCATCAAGATACGGATACGCAGGTCCGGCTCGCTGGCCGCGCGCACGCGCAGCACTTCAAAGCTGCCCAGATGCGCCAGCAACAGCAGGCAGCCCTGCCCCGAGCGCATGGCTTTCGCCACTTCCGGTGGCTGCCGCATGCGCAGGTCCAGCTGCATCGGGTTGCCGGACAGGATCAGCATGCGATCCAGCATCACGCTGGCAAAGGCGTGGAAATGCCTGGCGTGATCGATCCAACGCGGCTTGTGATCCAGGACGCGGCGGAGAAAATCGCGCGATGCTTTCTTGGCCACACCGCCGGTGAGCAGGAAATAGCCGACGATGGGAAACAGCAGGAGGCGCGCGACAGGTCGCCCCATCCTGCGGGCAATCCACAGGATCAGGCGCAGCATGACGGGATTGCTGCGCTCTTCCTGCTGGTCCCAGGCGCCGCTCATGCCTGTGCCCACTCAAAGCTGCCCTGGCTCAGCAGGCGTTCGCCGCAGCTGCAGCGGAAACGCATTTGCGCGCCATCGCCTTGCAGGAAGATATCCATCGCTTCGCCGGGGCGTAGCAGGCTGACGAATTTCACGTTGCCGAATTTGCGGATCCACGCCTGCGGGCCCTGGCATTCGCGCAGCGCTGCGGCAACCAGATCCAGCAACACCACGCCGGGCACGATCGGATTGCCGGGAAAATGTCCGGCGAGACAGGGATGATCCGCTGCAACGCGGGCCTTGCCGTGGTGTTCCGTATTCATGCCAGCAGCTCCATCAAGCGCGCGTGCGGCAGTTTGCCCAATTCATTGCGCGGCAGTTTCGCCACCTTGCGCAAGGGGCGCGGCAGGAACACGGCATCAAACTGCGGTGCAAGCGCCTGCAGGATTTCACTCTCGGCGAGCGACGGCGCCACTACCAGTGCTGCGGGACGCTCTGCGCCATCCGGCAGGAACAGCACGCCATCTTCAACGCCGGGCACGGCCAGCAGTTTTTGCGTGAGGTCGTTCAGCGAAGCGCGCTTGCCCGCGACTTTCAGCATGTCGGCGTTGCGGCCGAGCAGGCGGAAGCGGCGTGCGGACGAGATCTCCACTTCATCCGCCACCGCGACGTCTTCGCTCAGGTGCGCGCCATGAATCGTGGTCTTGCCTTGTGCAGACGCGATGCGCATGCGCGGGTGCAATTGCCATTGATCCGTTGCGCGGCTGCGGCGTGACGCCATGCTGCCGGCCTCGGTGCATCCATAGATTTCATGCACCGGCGCGCCCAGCGCGTTTTCAATCTGCGTCGCCAGTTCAGCGCTGAGCGGCGCGGTGGCGGAAATGATCAGCTGCAGCGACGGCAATGCAATGCCCGCAGACATCAGGGCGCGCAAATGCAGCGGCGTGCTGATCAACAAGCGCGGCGCAGGCACGGCGGCGAGTGCGTCGCGCACGTCTGCAGGAAAGAACGGTTTGCCGTGATGACTGGCGCAATTGGCGGCCAGCGCAAAGAACACGCTGGTCTCAAGGCCATACATATGTTGCGGCGGAACGGTGGCAACCACGTTGGCGGCATCGCGGTCCGGCAAGAAAACCTTGCGCGCGAGTTGCGCCGTTCGCATCAGCACGCGCCATGATTTTGCGTGGGCCTGCGGCTCGCCGGTGCTGCCGGAGGTGAAGGCGATGGCGGCGATATGGTCTGCCGCGATGCGCGGCGCGCGCGCAGGGATTTTCCCTGCGGTGGCGATGGCGATGTCATCGTTGAGCACATAGCTTTCGGGATAACGCTGTAACAGCGCATCAATTGCCACGGGCGCATTGCTGGACGGCAGCAGGCTGGTCTGGCCGCGCAGGCAAACGGCGGCAAGGCTCAGCATGAAGCGATAGCGGTCTTCGCAGAGATTGATCGCCTGCCGTCCCTGCGGCAGCTGCTGCGCCAGGGCCAGGGCTTCCGCAGCAAACTGGCCTTGTGTCACCGGGCCATCCGCGCGCCAAGCCAGGACGGCGCTGGGGCTGTAGGCGCTGATCAGTGGCTGTGTACTGACGGCCATGTCAAAGACTGCGGTAATTGGTGGTGGCGATGCTGCGGATGAAGCCCAGCACGCCCGGATGTGGCAGGTGGCGGTAACGCACGCGCCGGTACAGGTACTCCAGCGCGAACACCGGCAGCATCACCACGTAATTGAGGAAATTGGTGCACCAGGACCAGACTTCCGGCGTGGCCCAGATCGCCAGCCCCGCATCGATCAGCGCCATGCCTGCGAGGATGAAGGTCCACAGCCAGGTGATGCGGCGGGTATAGGGCAGCAGCTCGTCGGGCATCACACCGCGGCGTTCGATCAGCGCCATGCGCGTGATCAGCGGCACGTGCCCTGCCTGTAGCGTGCGGCCAAAAAACCAGGCGCCGAGCGCAGGCAGCAAGACTGGCGGAATCAGCAGGATGTAATGTCCGCCACCAATCCGGGTCAGGCCCCACATTGCGCTGATGGCCACCCCGAACAGCAGCCAGCTGAGCGGACGCAGGGCGCGCAGCCCCGCGTACAGCGGGATGGCCACCAGACAGCACAGCGCCAGCCATTGCAGTTCGATGCGCTGAAGAACAATCGCCAGATGGACGAGTACCGGATAGGCCAGAACCAGGACTGGCATTGCGGCCCGGGCTTACTTGCTTGCGCGCTTCTGCTGCACAAATGCGCTGAGCGCGCGCAGGGAGGCGAAGGATTTCTTGGTGGCGTCGTCGTCGGATTTGAGTTCCACGCCATATTTCTGGCTGATCGCCAGCGCAATCTCGAGGGCGTCGATGGAGTCCAGCCCCAGGCTGCCGGCATTTTGGCCAAACAGCGGGGCCTCCGGCCCAATGGCCGCCGGGTCCACGCCATCAAGATTCAGTGACTGCACCAACAGCTGCGCCATGGCCAGTTCATCTGCGGACTGTGCCGACATAATCTCTCCCAGAAATTTTCTAATTAGTCCGCCGATCAGGGCGGTATACGCTTGACGTTAATTGGTCTAAATTCTCGCACGAAAGGACAACCCGCAGATACGCAAAGGGAAAAGCGGGCTGTTATTAAATATATAATGATTAAATTTAATGTGCAGTATTAAAAACATTGGGCGTAGAGAACACTTCATGCGCGGGTGGCGTGCGTGACGGCCTTGCGACCGCATTCGGGCACGCGCCCCTATAGCGTGAGCTATGTCGATGAGTCAGTCGCCCGCATCGACGACTACACGCTGGCCTGCGTGCGGTTCGGGCGAAACCTGCCGCGGCTGGATGATCCGCGCAGCATCACCATCGAACTCGAACAGCTCGACGCCGTCCCGCAAGCGCAGCTCTGGCGCAGCGAAACCCCGGTGCAGCATGGCATTGATGACGACATCAACTACGCCACTAATGGTGAGGTGCTGTTCGGCAGCATCCGCCTCGAAGAATCCGAGCTGCTGCATATCGACCACGCCTCCTTCCGCACCTATGTGCGCCTCGACCGGCTCATGCAGAAGCTGGGCTACCCCTGCTGGCAGCGCGTGTGGATCTACATGGCGGACATCACCCAGGGCGAAGGCGATGCCGAGCGTTACCGCCAGTTCAGCCTGGGCCGCCACCGCGCGGTTTCGCTCAAGCCGGGTTTCGAGTTGAACCTGCCCGCGGCAACAGCCATCGGCACCCATGGCAGCGGGCTCAATATCTATTTCATCGCCGGCAAGGCGCCCGGCATCCAGGTTGAAAATCCGCGACAGGTCAGCGCCTTCAGCTATCCGCGCGAATATGGCCCGCGCAGCCCGAGCTTCTCGCGGGCCACCCTGCGCAAATGGGCGGATGGCGCGCATCTTTATGTGTCGGGCACGGCCAGCATCGTCGGCCATGCCAGCCAGCACCTGGATAACCCCGCGATGCAGCTCAATGAAGTGGCGACCAATATCCGCGCGCTGGTGCAGAACGCGCTGGATCACCACTATGCCGGGCGCACCTTCAATGAGTGCGCGCCACTGGGCCTCAAGCTTTACCTGCGTGATCGCCGCTATCTGCCGGAGCTGCGTCAGCAGATCCCGCAGCTGTTTGGCCACAGCACCCCGGTCCTTTGCATGGAAGGCGATATCTGCCGCCGCGACCTGCTGCTGGAAGTGGAAGGCATCTACGCCATGCCCGGCGTCGCGCAGTGAACCGGCTGGGCCAGGGCATCGGCTATGGCTGGCGGGTCATCGCCACGGGTTTGAGCTTTGCCATTTTCGGGATTGGCGGCGTGCTGATGTCGCTGACCGTGTTTCCGCTCCTGCGCCTGTTCTGCGGCAGCGACGCCCGGGCCACCAAGCGGGCCTCGCAGCGCGCGGTGCATTACAGCTGGCGTTTCTTTATCTGGTTCATGAAGAGCGTGGGCATCCTGACCTGGGAAGTGCGCGGGGCTGAACGGCTCCTGCAACCGGGGCGCCTGATCATCGCCAACCATCCCAGCCTGCTGGATGTGGTGTTCATGATCTCGCGCATGCCAATGGTCGACTGCATCGTCAAACCGGCAATCCTGCGCAATCCCTTCATGCGCGGCCCGGCCTCCTGGGCGGGCTATATCCCCAATGGCGACCCCGAGCGCCTGATCGAGGACTGTTCGCGCACGCTGCGCGAGGGCAATTCCCTGCTGATGTTCCCGGAAGGCACGCGCACCAGCCCGGGCCAGCCCATACAGATGAAGCGCGGCGCGGCGCAGATTGCGCTGGCGGCCGAGGTCGAGATCCTGCCGGTGACGATTACCGTGGTGCCGACCACGCTGACCAAGAGCGAGGCCTGGTACCAGATTCCGTCCCGGCCCTTTCACGTCACCCTGACGGCGGCCGAGCCGCTGAGCCTCACGCGGTTCCTGCAGGGAGGCGCAAGCCGCGCGACGGCAGCCCGCCATGTCACCGAATACCTGGAGGATTACTTCACCCAGAGCGCTGCCGCGCAGACGGCTGAGGTTTGTGCGCGTATCGGCGGTATAGCGCCCATGCCCGTATAATCCGCCCATAAAAGAAATCATAGGCTTTTGGGCTTTTGGGAGTTGTGGTCGCACATGCAGAACCAGCAAGAAATCTACGAGAAACTGCGAGAAGTCCTGGTCGAACTGTTTGAGATTGATCCTGCAAAGATTTCCCTGCAGGCCAACCTCTACACCGATCTGGACATCGACAGCATTGATGCGGTCGATCTGGTGATCAAGCTGAAGGAAATCACCGGCAAGAAAATCCAGGCCGAAGAGTTCAAGCAGGTTCGCACGGTCAACGACGTGGTGGAGACGTTGCACAATCTGCTCAACGCGTCCGCGGCTTGAATTGATTACCGAGCCGGAAATCCTTTCAACGACGCGCGAGGGTGAAACGGTTCACCTGAGCCTGCGGCTCCCACTGGGGCTGGAACAGTTCAAAGGGCACTTCGACGAATTTCCGATGCTGGCCGGCGTGGTGCAGGTGGACTGGGCGATCCGTCATGGCCGCCATCACTTTGCACTGCCGGGCCATTTCAAAAGACTGACCGCGCTCAAGTTCCTGCGCGTCATTGCGCCCGGCGACACGCTGCGGCTGGTCCTCAGCCGTAACGACAAGGGCGAACTGGATTTCCGCTACCTGCGTGACGGCGCCACGGTTTCCTCCGGACGGGCGCTGTTTGCCGACTAGATCTGCGCCGACCCCATCATGTTCAAGCCCTGCATTGTCATTCCGTTCTACAACCACGAAGGCGCGATCGAACGCACGCTGGCGTCGATCAAGCCGGCGGGCCTGCCGTGCTGGCTGGTCGATGACGGCAGCGATGAACGTTGCGCGGCTGTGCTGCAATCGCTGGCCGAGCGTGAAGCCGGCTGGTTGCACCTGATCCGCTACCGCCCGAACTACGGCAAGGGCCAGGCGGTGATGATCGGTTGCGCCGCGGCCCTGCATGAGGGCTACACCCATGCGCTGCAACTGGATGCCGATGGTCAGCACAATGTCGCGGACATGCCCAGACTGCTGGCCTTGGCGCAGGCCAATCCCGCGGCGCTGGTGACCGGCGTTCCGGTCTACGACGATTCGGTTCCGCGCGGACGGCTGTATGGCCGCTACGTCACCCACTTCTGGGTCTGGATCGAGACGCTCTCGTTCCAGATCAAGGATTCGATGTGCGGTTACCGCGTATATCCGCTGGCGCCGACACTGAAGGTCTGGAACAACAACAACGTCGGCCGCCGCATGGATTTCGATATAGAGATCATGGTGCGCATGTTCTGGGCCGGTGCACCGGTGCTGTCGGTGCCGACGCGGGTGACCTATCCTGTGGACGGTGTCTCGCACTTCAACATGACGCGCGACAACCTCAGAATTTCCTGGATGCATACACGCTTGTTCTTCGGCATGTTGATCCGACTGCCACGGCTGCTGTGGCAACGCCTGATTAAGCGGAGCGCAACATGAGCACCCGGACGTGGGAGCACGAAGTCGAAATCGAGATTCCGTTTCACGACTGTGATCCAGCCGATATCGTTTGGCACGGCAACTACGCGCGCTATTTTGAAGTGGCGCGCTGCGCATTGCTGGAAACCCTCAACTACAACTACGACCACATGCGCCAGAGCGGCTATGCCTGGCCGCTGGTGGATTTTCAGGCACGCTTCGTCAGGCCGTTGCGCTTCAAGCAGAAAGTGAAGGTACGCGCGCGGATCGTCGAGTGGGAATACCGTCTCAAGATTGATTATCTGATCAGCGATAGTATCAGTGGAGAGCGTTTGACCAAGGGCTTCACGACCCAGGTTGCGCTCAACATTGCCACCGGTGAAATGAGCCTGGCATCGCCCGAGCTGCTGTTGGAAAAACTGGGAATCGAATCATGAAAATGTACCGGTTGATGCTGCCGCTGATGGCATTGGCGCTGAATGCGCACGCCGCGGCGCCGGCATTTGATCATCCGGCCAATGCCGAGCAGCTCAAGCAGATCACCGCGGCCGCGGCACGCGAGCTGGCCAAGACCCCGGTGCTGCGCGGCAGCTTTGTCCAGCGCAAATTCCTCAGCGGCATTCCCAAGCCGCTCAAGTCCAGCGGCAATTACGTGATCTCGCGGGAACAGGGCATCTGGTGGCACACGTTGCTGCCGTTTGATTCCGATTTCATCCTGACGCCGGACAGCATGGTGCAGCTGGACGACGGCAAGATTGCGGCGAGATTGAGCGCTGAGCAACAGCCGGGCCTGCGCGTTGTCGGCGATGTGTTCTTCTCCATTTTCTCGCTTGATCCCAGCGCGCTCGCCGGAAATTTTGAACTGTTTGGCCAGCGCGGTGAGCGCGATGCCTGGGTCATGGGCCTGCGTCCCAAGTCCAGCGTGTTGCGCAACGTGATGAGTGAAACCGTCATCACCGGCGCCACGCGCGTCGACAAGGTGGAATTCTGGGATTCGCATGGCGACCGCACCGAAATCACATTGAGCAGCAGCGCCAATATCGCACCGCTGTCAGCAGAAGAAGCGGCCCTGTTCAAAAAATGAGCACAGAAAAAAATCGGGCCCGCGGCGTACGCCTGCGGTTTTTCATCTGGCTTGCACTGATGCTCGCGGTTTGCGTTGCGTTCGTGGCCGATCTCAAGGGCAATCTCAGCACCGAGACCGATATCCTCGCGCTGCTGCCGGGCGCACAGCATGATCCGGTGGTGGATCGTGCGCTGCGTGAGTTCTCGGACCAGGCCGGACGCAAGATCATCTTCCTGGTCGGCAGCCGCAATGCCGAGCATGCGCGTGCGGCCGGTGCGGCCTTTGCCGCAGCACTGAAGGCGGGCGAAGGCATAGCCGACGTGCAGTACGAAGTTCGTAACCGCGTGGGTGAAACGGTGACGGCTTACCAGGCCTACCGGCATTCATTGCTGTCAGTGAAAGACCGTGAGCGCCTCGCATCGGGCCATGGTGAAGCGCTGTATCGCGATGCCCAGCGCGCGCTCTATACGCCGGCAGGATTGATGCGCCCGGCAACACCGGCCGAGGACCCGCTGGGATTGCTCAGCGATTTCCTGATGGCGCAGGTGCCGCCACTGGGCAATGTGCAACTGGATGGTGGCGTGCTGAGCGTGCGCGGCGAAGACAAGCACTGGGTGCTGGTGATTGCGGAAACGCGCGATGCGCCATTCGTGACGGCCACGCAGGATGCCGTGATGCCGGTCATCAACGGCGCCACCGAGAAAGCGCGCGTGATGGACGCGGAGGTGCTGAGTTCCGGCCTGTTGCCGCATGCCGCCTATGCTGCCAAGCAGGCGCATCGCGAGGTCGCAACGTTTGGCCTGGTGTCCCTGATCGGCACCATCCTGCTGCTGTTGTTCGTGCATCGCTCGATGCGCCCGGTGCTGATGTCGGCCGGCTCAATCGCCCTGGGCTTGATGGCAGCGCTGGTGGCTTGTCACTGGATCTTTGGCCGCGTGCATCTGCTCACCCTGGTGTTTGGTTCCAGCCTGATCGGCGTTGCCGCGGATTACTCCACGTATTTCCTCACCGACGCCTTCCGCGTGCCGCGCCGCTGGAATGGCCGCGATGCCGTGCGTCACGTCGCGCCCGGCGTCCTGCTGGGACTGGGCACAGCGCTGACGGCCTATGCCGTATTGATGGCGGCGCCGTTTCCGGGCTTGCGACAGATCGCGGTGTTCTCGGCTGTCGGGCTGACCGTTGCCTGTGGTTGCGTGCTGTGCCTGTTCCCGATGATGCGTCCGCCGCAAGCGCCGGACATTTCGCCGCGCATCGAAAAAATCCTTCGTGCGTTGCTGCCGCAGCCGATGCGCAAGGGTGGCCTGCTGATTCTGCTGTTGATCGTACTGGTCGGTGTCGTCGGTATTTCGCGCTTGACCGTCGTCAATGATCTGCACCTGATGCAGGCGACCCCGCCGCAGCTGAAGGAAAGCGAGCGGCGTGTGCGCGCCCTGATGAACAACCCGACGGAGTCGCAGTTCTTCCTCGTTACCGGAGCAACGGATCAGGACGTCTTGCGGCACGAGGAGGCCTTGCTGCCCAAGTTGGACGCCTTGCAGGCGCAGGGAGTGATCAGCTCCTACGCCGCATTGACGCGTGCACTGCCCTCGCAGAAAACCCAGGGCGAAAATGCAACGCTGCTGTTGCGTACCGCCTATGCGCCGGATGGCCTGCTCAAGCGCATGCTCACCGAACTCGGCTACGAGCCTGCGCAGGTTTCGGAAAAACTTGCCGAAGCGCAGGCCGGGGCGCGCGCAAGACTCACGGTGCAGGACTGGCTGGCCAGCGCCGCGTCGGATTCCTATCGTCATTTATGGCTGGGCAATGTCTCGGGGCATTTCGCCACCGTCATCACGCTGGGCGGCATCCGCGATATTGCAGCGTTGCGCGCGGTCAAGCAGGCCGATGTGCGCCTGGTCGACAAGGTCGGCGACATCTCCACGTTGCTGGGGCGTTACCAGCAAATTACCCTGTGGATCGTCATGCTCGGCTATGTGGCCGTCCTGCTGCTCTTCTCGCTGCGCTATGGGTTCTGCAGCGCACTGCGCGTTGTACTGAGCCCGGCCATCGCCAGCGTCGGCACCATCGGCATCTTTGGCCTGATCGGCGAGCCCTTGAACCTGTTCAGCACCTTCTCGCTGTTGCTGGTGCTCGGCATCGGCATCGACTACGCCATCTTCCTGCGCGAAGGCCGGGTCTCGCCATTGTCATCAATGATCGCCGTGCTGGTGTGTGCCGCAACGGCCCTGCTTTCCTTCGGCATGCTGGCTTTCTCCAGCACGCCTTTCATTCACAGCTTTGGCCTGACCCTGCTGATCGGCATTACGCTTGCCGTGGTCGTTGCACAGATCCTGGCCGAGCCTGCACTTCCTGTTTCACCGGGTGAGATTCGCAATGACTGATGTCCTGATTATTGGCGCAGGGCCTGCCGGTGCCGTGTCGGCTGCGCTGCTGGCGCAGCGTGGCTACAAGGTGCTGGTGCTGGAGAAGCAATTGTTCCCGCGCTTCTCGATCGGTGAGTCGCTGCTGGCGCAAAGCCTGGGCTTGATTGATGAGGCCGGCATGCTCGAAGCCGTGCAGGCAGCAAACTTCCAGTTCAAGAACGGCGCCGCCTTTGCCTGGCGCGGCCAATATGCGGAATTCAATTTTGCCCAGAAGGTATCTGCCGGTTTTGGCACGACCTATCAGGTCATCCGCGCGGATTTCGACCAGATCCTGATCAATGAAGCGCAGCGCATGGGCGCCAATGTCCGCTTTGAAGTGGAGATTACCGGCGCCGAATTCATCGACGGCAAGCCGAAGATCACCGCGCGCGACCAGCAGGGCAATGTCGAAGTGCACACGCCGAAGTTCGTGCTCGACGCCAGCGGTTTTGGTCGCACCCTGCCGCGCCTGCTGAAACTGGAATCGCCGACCAACCAGCCGGTGCGCGTGGCCTATTACACGCAGGTCTACGACAAAATTCCTTCAGGCGCGTTTGATCGCCAGAAAATCCGCGTCACCACGCATCCCGAGCATCGGGACATCTGGTTCTGGCTGATTCCGTTCTCCAACGGACTGTCCTCGATGGGCGTGGTCGGCACCGAAGCGCAGCTCTATGCCCACGGTGCAAGCTATGAAGAACGCCTGTGGAATCTGACCAACCAGGATCCACAGCTGCGCGAGCTGTTGAAAGATCATCAGCCGTTCCGCCCTGTCGGCGAGCTCAAGGGTTATTCCGCCAACGTCAGCACCATGGCCGCGCCGGGATTCGCGTTGCTGGGCAATGCCGCGGAATTCCTCGACCCGGTGTTTTCTTCCGGCGTGACCATTGCACTGAAGTCGGCGCACATGGCGGTGCCGCTGGTCGAGCGCACGCTCAAGGGTGAGAACGTCGACTGGCCTTCCGAATTCGAGGCGCCACTGCGCTATGGCGTCGAAACCTTCCGCGCCTTCGTCGACACCTGGTACGACGGCCGCCTGCAGGACATCATCTATTTCGAAAAGCAGGACCCGAAGATCAAGCGCATGATCTGCTCGGTGCTGGCCGGGTACGCCTGGGACAAGGGCAACCCTTACACTGGCCACAAGACTTTGCAGCGTCTGGATGCACTGGCGCAGATTTGCCGCAAGGCGGCTCAAAAGTGAAACACGCGCAGCCGCATGGCAGATGGAGCGCAGCATGGATGCTGTCTGCGCTGCTGCTCAGTGGCTGCGCCAATTTTGCGGCCTCACCGCCACCCGCTGCGGCCAAGGTTTCTGTGCCACCGCTGCCGGCCGCAACGCTGGGGCAAACGCGGAGTGCCGTGCAGATTGTGCGCGCGGCATTCGGCAAGCAGGAAGCCACCATGCAGTGCGCGGTCGATGTTGCGCCCCAGCGCATGCAGGTCGTTGCCCTGAGCGCGATGGGCCTGCGCCTGTTCGGCGTCACCGTGGAAAACGGCCAGACCACGGTTGAGCGTGCGCCGGGCGTGCCGGAACAGATACAGCCGGAACAGATCCTTCGCGATATCCAGTTCTGCTACTGGCCGCTGGCTGCGCTGCAGGCGGGATACCAGGGCACGTCGTGGGAAGTGAGCGAACCTTTCGCAGGCACGCGTCGTCTCAAACGCGATGGCCGCCTGATTGCCGAAGTGCATTATTCAAAACCCGGCACGGATCCCTGGCGCAGCCGCCTGTGGCTGACGAATTTCGAATACGGCTATTCGCTGGCGGTTGATCCTGCACCTTCGGACAACGACTGATGGACGCGCTGCGAATGGGTGAGCAATACACGGCGCAGCAGGTGCTGCCGCACAGCCACGCGATGCTGCTGGTTGACGAGGTGAGCTACGGCCCGGATTACGGCCAGGCCATGCTGACCGTGCGCGCGGACTCATCATTCTGCGATGGCAGGCAGGGCGTGCCGGCCTGGGTCGGGATTGAATACATGGCGCAGGCCATCAGCGTTTTCTCAGGTGTTGAACAGCTGCAGCGGCATGAGCCGGTCAAGATCGGCCTGCTGATCGGCACGCGCCGCTATGAAAGTGAAGTGCCGCTATTCACGATTGGCACGCGGCTGAATATCATTGCGCGACTGACCGATCGCGAAGACGACGGCATCTCGATGTTTGCCTGCGAAATCCGTGACGACCAGCGCGTGCTGGCGCGCGGCGACATCAAGGCCTACCGGCCCGACGATATACGCGCTTTTCTGGGGAAGTGATTGGGAACGGGATTGGGAATGTCAGCACAATGAAAAAATGGGTACTCGTTACCGGCTCCAGTCGCGGCATTGGTCGCGCCATCGCCCTGCGCCTGGCGCAGGACGGTTACAACATCGTGCTGCATGGACGCAGCGCTGCGTCCGCGCAAACAGCATTGGATGAAGTGCGTGCCACCGGTGCAGAAGCGCGCGCACTGGCGTTTGATATCAGTAACCGCACTGCAACGCGGGAAACGCTGGAGGCCGATGTGCAGGCGCACGGCGCGTATTACGGCGTGGTCTGCAATGCCGGCCTGTCACGCGATGGCGCATTCCCGGCCTTGAGTGAAGATGATTGGGATGTGGTGCTGCGCACCAATCTCGATGGCTTTTTCAACGTGCTGCAGCCTTTGACCATGCCGATGATCCGCACGCGCAAGCCGGCTCGCATCGTCACCCTGTCTTCGGTATCAGGACTGATCGGCAATCGCGGCCAGGTGAATTACAGCGCGGCAAAAGCCGGCATCATCGGCGCCACCAAGGCGCTGGCGGTTGAACTGGCCAGTCGCAACATCACGGTCAATTGCGTGGCGCCCGGCTTCATCGAAACCGACATGACGGATCATTTACCGCTTGAAGAGATCATGAAAATGATTCCCGCGAATCGCGCAGGAAAACCCGAGGAAGTCGCGAGCCTGGTCAGCTACCTGATGTCCGATGCCGCGGCCTACATCACGCGACAGGTGATTGCGGTCAACGGAGGGCTTTGCTGATGCAGCCCAAACGTGTCGTCGTCACCGGCATGGGCGGCATCACCGCGATCGGCAGCGATTGGGACACCATCGAGAAGAACCTGCGTGCCGGTGTCACCGGCGTTGAATACATGTCGGAATGGGACCAGTACAAGGAACTCAACACGCGTCTCGGCGCCCCGGTCAAGGATTTCAAACTGCCGCCGCACTACACACGCAAGCAGACGCGCACGATGAGTCGTGTCGCGCAATTCGCGGTGCTGGCAACCGAACATGCCCTGGCGCAGGCGGGCCTGCTCGGCGACCCGATCATCCAGGACGGTCGCATGGGCGTTGCGCATGGATCCTGCAGCGGAGGCACCGATGCCTTCATGGAATTTGGCGGCATGATGTGGGGTGGTGTTGCGGGACGTTCACTCAATGCCACCACCTTCCTGCGTTATATGTCGCACACCGCAGGGGTCAATACCGGCCTCTACTTTGGCCTCAAGGGTCGCATCATTCCCACCACCAGTGCCTGCACCTCCGGCAGCCAGGGCGTGGGCTATGCCTACGAGGCGATCAAGTACGGCAAGCAATTGCTGATGGTGGCGGGCGGCAGCGAAGAACTGCATGCGGCGTATGCTGCGGTGTTCGACACCATGTTTGCCACCAGCCTGCGCAACGACGCGCCCAAGCAGTCACCGCGCCCTTTCGACAAGGCGCGTGACGGTTTGGTGATCGGTGAAGGCTCCGGCACCTTGATTCTTGAAGAGCTGGAACACGCGCAGGCGCGCGGCGCAAAGATTCTCGCCGAGGTGGTAGGTTTCGGCTGCAATTCCGACGGCGATCACGCCACGCATCCCAACACCGCAACCATGCAGGTCGCGATGGAACTGGCCTTGCAAGATGCCGGACTGCCGCCCGATGCAATTGGCTATGTCTCCGCGCATGGCACCTCCACCGAGCAAGGCGATGTCGCAGAGAGCCAGGCAACCGCGCGCCTGTTTGGTGAACGCATGCCGATCAGCTCCATGAAGAGTTACCTCGGGCACACGCTCGGTGCCTGCGGCGCCATCGAAAGCTGGTGGGCCATCGAGATGATGAACCGCGGCTGGTATGCGCCGACGCACAATCTCACCGACATTGACGAGCGTTGCGGACAGCTGGATTACGTGAGAGGCGCAGGACGTCAGCTGAACTGTGACTACGTCATGAACAACAATTTTGCTTTCGGTGGTATTAATACTTCCCTGATTTTCAAACGCTGGGCTTGAATGCCCGGACCATACACAGTTGAGTACGAGGAGCTTGAAATGAATATCAAACAACTGAGCGGCGCACTGGCACTGGGCCTGATGCTTGCTATTCCTGGTGTGGCATCGGCGCGCAACGACCGCGTACATTTCCCGATTGCCGATGCTGCCGGCACAGCGGAGGCCCAGGCCAAGCTGGATGGCAGCGTGAAATTCTACTGGGGCGACCAGAAGCATCCCAAGGTTTCAAAAACCCTGAGCACCGATCAGACCAACAAGAAGACCAATGGCTTCAACAAGGGTGACAAGGACAGCTGCGAATGGGCCTGGCTGTCGGCGATGATCACCATGCAGCAGCGCGCAAAGCAGTTAGGCGCGGATGCGATCATCAATCTGCACAGCATCTACCAGAACCAGGATTTCGTCAGCGCCACCGAGTATGAGTGCGGCGTGGGCACGTTCACCAGCGGCGTTGCACTGCGCGGTGACTTCGTCAAATTCTGAAGCGGATTTGCTGCATCGAACGCAAAAAGGGGCGGTTATCCGCCCCTTTTTCATGGCTGTTGAAAATGGCGCTTATGGAGCCTGGTTGGTCTCCATTATTCTCTTCAGGCTGGTGCCGCCGATGCTGGCGCAGACCTTCTTCTCAGGGGTATTCCAGCGAATTGCGGTGCCACGAACAACCGGTCGGACGAAGCGCCAGGGCCAGAATCCAAAGCGCTGTGATCCATCGTACTGGATGATCGCATCTGCGCCCTTGGCGCGTGCGTTCTGCGCAAATGTGGGAATGATGTCGAGCACGCTGCCATAAGTGCCCTTGCCCAGCTTGAGCCTGCGAATCACGGTGTACTTTGCATCTGCAGCAGGCAGCCCGTGGAAAAAGCAGAAGTCGTCCAGCTCACTGGACGATCCGGTGTTGGCGCGGCTGATCTGATCAGGTGAAATTTCGACTTCTGCATCAGCAGCCGGGGAGCCAGTGGTAGTGGTGGGTGTTGAGGCTGGCGGCGCAGTCACGTCATTCGCCCAGAGGGTGTTGACAGTGCTCAACATCAGAAAGAATGCGGGTAACACGATTGATTTCATGGTTTTATTTTCCCTGGTTTTTAATAGGCTCGATGAAGCGAGCCGCAATGGAGCGCGGAGCATAGGCGACGGATTTCGCGCATCCTGCGGCGATAGTTATAGGTATTCGGACATCGCTTGCGAAATGCGCGATGACATTACTGCATCATCAGCAGATCACGCCTGCGATTTTACCCTGCTGACGGCGTGTTTCCAGCCTTCGTAGAGCGCATCAATCTTCTCCGCTGCCTGTTGCGGCGCGAAGCGGCGTTCGGCTTGCCACAGCGCGGCGATGTCATCCAGTGATGAATACACGCCGGTCTGCAGGCCCGCGAGAAAGGCTGCGCCGAGCGCGGTGGTCTCGACCGTTTGCGGGCGCACAACCGGAATCTTGAGGATGTCGCTGAGGAACTGCGTCAGCCAGTCGTTGATGACCATGCCGCCATCAACGCGCAGCTCGGTGGGCGGCAGGGCGTCTTCCGCCATCGCGATCAACAGGTCGCGGGTTTGATAGCAGACCGATTCCAGCGCGGCACGAACAATTTGCGCGATGCCGGAATCGCGCGTGAGGCCAAAGATCGCGCCGCGAGCTTCAGGATCCCAGTACGGCGCGCCGAGTCCGGTGAATGCCGGCACCAGATAGACGCCCTGGGTATCAGTGATGGATCTGGCGAGGTTCTCGGTTTCACCGGCGGAGCCAATCATGCGCACCGCATCACGCAACCACTGCACCGCTGCCCCTGCTACGAAGATGCTGCCTTCGAGCGCATAAGTCGTTTTGCCATTGAGGCGATAGGCGACGGTGGAGAGCAGGCGATTCTTTGACAGGGTGAATTGCTCGCCCGTATTCAGCACCATGAAGCAGCCGGTGCCGTAGGTGGATTTGATCATGCCCGGCTTGAAGCAGGCCTGGCCTACGGTCGCGGCCTGTTGATCGCCGGCAATCCCGGCAATCGCGATTTCGCCGCCGAGCAGCGATGCCTGCGTGCGGCCATAGTCGGCCGCGCTGTCACGCACATCCGGCAACAATGCGGCGGGCACATTGAAGAACTTCAGCAGCTCCTCATCCCACCGCTGCGTAACGATATTGAACAGCGCAGTGCGTGAAGCATTGGTGGCGTCGGTGGCGTGGACCTTGCCGCCGCTGAGATTCCACAGCAGCCAGCTGTCGATGGTGCCGAAGGCGAGCTCACCTTTTTCAGCGCGTGCTCTTGCACCAGCGACGTGATCAAGGATCCACGCAATCTTGGTCGCGGAGAAATAGGGGTCGAGCAGCAGGCCGGTCTTCTGCGAAAGCCAGGCGCTGTGCTGCTGGTGCGCGCGACAGAAATCCGAAGTGCGGCGATCCTGCCAGACGATGGCGGGATGAATGGGCTGGCCACTGGCGCGATCCCAGATCACCGTGGTTTCGCGCTGGTTGGTGATGCCGAGCGCGGTGATGGCCGATGCATCGAGCCTGGCGGCAGCCAGGGCCTCGCGTGTCACCGCCAAGGTGTCTTCCCAGATACGCAGCGGGTCATGCTCGACCCAGCCTGGCTGCGGATAGGACTGCGGCAGCTCGCGCTGCGCCAGACCGAGCTTGCGGCCTGCGCGGTCGAATACGATGGCGCGCGTACTGGTGGTGCCCTGATCAATGGACAGCAAGGCTGTCATTGGCATGTCTCCGCATTTATGTCACTTTTGGCTCCGGGAGAAACTACACGTGCAAACCAAACAATTCCAGTTCGCGCTGTCCGATGGTGGCAGTGCCCACGTTCACCGCTGGCTGCCGGACGGCAAGGCGATGGCGGTGCTGCAGATTATTCACGGCATGGCCGAGCATGGCGGGCGCTATGCCCGCGTGGCGCAGGCGCTGACGGATGCCGGTTATGCCGTTTATGCGCAGGATCTGCCGGGCCATGGCCGCACCGCGCGTGCGCCGGATGAGCTGGGCCATTTTGCCGATCACGGCGGCTGGAATTTTGCCCTCGGGCAGATCAACCAGCTGCGCCAGCACATTGAGGACGAGCACAAGAACCTGCCGCTGTTTGTGTTGGGCCACAGCATGGGTTCGTTCCTGCTGCAGGATTATCTGGTTGAACATGGCCGCGGCCTGACAGGTGCAGTGTTCTCGGCAGCCAGCGGTGATCTGGGCCCTTTGCGTGTGATTGGCCTGACGCTGCTGCGCGTGGAATCGCTGTGGTACGGACGGCGTCATCGCAGTGCGCTGGCAGAGCGGATGTCCTTCAAGGAATTCAACCGCCGCTACAAACCGGAGCGCACGGATTTCGATTGGTTGTCACGTGATCCGCTCGAGGTGGATCTCTACACCAAGGACCCGCGCTGCGGTTTCCGCTGCAGCTCAGGCCTGTGGATGGATTTACTCGGTGCCGCGGGGCGGCATGCCGATCCCCAGCGTCTGGCCACCATCCCTCAGGCGTTGCCCACCTTGATCATCAATGGTGCCGACGATGCCGCTACGCAGGGCGCCAAGGGTCCGCGCGCACTGGAGCGCTTGTATCGCAAGGCTGGCATCAAGGATCTGACAGTGCATATTTATGACGGCGCTCGCCACGAGCTGCTGAACGAAACCTGCCGTGATCAGGTGACCGAGGATTTAATGCGCTGGTTGCAGGAACACAGCTGAAGGCTAGCTGAAGAATTCTTTCGGGTTCTTGCTGCAATAGGCGAGTGAAATCGCACCGGCGCCAATATTGATGGCGGCGGCTGGCGACATCACCGACAGCATCAGCTCCACCCCATGTACCGCCGCCACGTTTTTCAATGCGGTAAAGCCCGGCATGGCGTGCAGCTTGTCGGTATCACCGCCATAACTGACGCTGATCATCGGGATCAGCAAGCCGCGACGGATTTGATCTGCGCCATGCATGAAAACATTCTCCACCGCCTTGTCGTAGTGACGGATCGTGGCGATCGGGACGGACATGGAGCGGTTGGTGCGAATCACCGGCTTGATGTCGAACAGCCTGGCCAGCATGTAGCGAACCCAATTGATGGAGTCATCGCCGCGTTCTGCGCCGCGTACGCGCAGGCTGTAGAGATCAAACGGCACCGTAAAGTTGTAAACGTGCGGCGCCAGCTCATCCAGGCGTTTGCGGATATCCACCGGCGCGATTTTCTCGCGCACCATCCGCACCGCTTCCCAGGCCAGCAGGCCGGGGCCCGCGAAAAGACTTTGCGAATCGACCACGCGCAAGGCGAACGGGCCCAGCACGTCGCCGCTTTCGCGCACCGACGTATAGCTTTCCAGAATCGTGAACGAAGCCTTGTGGGCGTGATCGTAGGTTTCGCTGTGGGTGCTGCTGAGAGTGATCAGGAAGATGTAGTCGTATTCCAGCACCAGCTTGTTGAGGAACAGGTCTTCTATTTCCTTGACCGACAGCGAGATGGTCTCGCTGTCGTACTGCATGTTGTCGCTGTGCTCACGATAGAACTCGCGCACGCTTTCGGGATCACGCCCACAAACCCTGCGCTGCGTGCCCAGCCGCAGGGTGCTGGGCACGACACAGATGCTGTTCTCCGTCACGAACTCGTGGGAGACATCGGTGGTGACATCAATCGCGATCCCGACCCGCATGTGGATATTTCTTGAGCTCGAACTGGAAAAACCCGATTCTGATATCGGGTTTCTATGATGACTGTGCGGCGCGAAGCAGGCTAATGGGTGAAGCACTCCTGCGTTGTCGGAAAAACCAGCAACGCAGATTTATTGTTATTAATTATTTAATAAAACTATCTATAACCAATTATTAACAACAAACCAGGGCCGGTCAACACCTCAACCCAAGGCCAAGGACAGATCAGGCAGGACGCACCGCCGGTGCCGCCAGCAACACAGGACCCGTCGGTTTGCCGGTGGGTGATCCGCCATGGGGCTCCAGGCTGATGGCCAGTGTCGCATCGCCGGCATCCAGTTGCAGGCCTTCCGGCATTTTCATCTCGCCATCGCCTTCAAGGGGCAACAGGCCGAGCGAATGCGGGCCGTCCTTGGAAACCACCCACAGCTCCAGGCTCTTGGCCTGTGCATCAAGCGCATAGCGGCCGCTGGTGGCCACCTTGATGACGCCCTTGTCGGGATAGATGCTGACTTTCCACTTCGCTTCCGATTTGGGCACCTGCAGCATGGCCACATACGGCAGCGGCTGGGTAACCGGCACTTCAACCCGCACGGTTTCGATTTTGGTGATGACCTGCGGCGGCCGGTTCATCTGCTCGAACAGGCTGACGCCGAGCAGGGCGCAGGCGGCGGTGGAGACAACCGCCCAGTTACGCCACAGCGCACCACGTGCCGGAGCGGAATGTTCCGGGCGCAGCGGCACAACCTTCTTTTTGCTGGTATTGATCTGGTATTCAATCGAAGCCCAGACCACCGCGCGCGGGGTTTCCGGCTTGAAGTGGCCGTTAAGGCCAGCGAGACGATTTTCCCAGTAACCCACTTCGCGACGCAGCGCAGCGTCGTGCGTCAGCAGGCGTTGGAAGCGCGCACGCGCACGGCCGTGCAAGGTGCCGAGCACATACTCGGCAGACAGCATGCGTTGCAGCTTTGGGCTTTGGTACTTCATGACTCCAAACACTCGCGCAGGCGCGCCAGGCCGCGGCGCACCCAGCTCTTCACCGTGCCCAGCGGCGCGTTGAGGCGCTCCGCCAGTTCATGATGGGTATATCCCTCGTAATAGGCCAGCAGCACGCTCTGCCGCTGTTCCTCCTGCAAAGCTTTCATGCAGTGATCCAGTCTTCCCATGCCTTCGGTTTCGATGGCGCCGTCCTCGGGACTCTGCGTCTCGTCTGCGAATGACAGTGACTGCTCCTCGCCCTCTTCGGGCATTTCCACTTCCGGCCGCTTCACGCGCAGCAGGTCGAGTGCGCGATAGCGGGCCACGGTCATCAACCATGTCAGCGGCGCGCCCTTGTCGGGAGCATAGGTCTCGGCTTTCTGCCAGACCTTGAGAAAGCAATCCTGCAATGCTTCTTCCGCCCAATCCCTGCGTTTGAGCATACGCAGCAACAGGCCAAACAGATGCGGCGAGCTGGCGTCGTAAAGCTGGCGGAACGCGCGCTGATCTCCCGCCGCGGTGGCAAAGAGCAGTTGCGTCAATTGTGCGGCGTCGGCCATCGAATTCTTTTTTGAATGTGGCGGGTGGCAGGCATTCGATCATAGTCGATCACGCTGTATAGCGTGCGCTACGCAATTTTCGGCGATCCGGATGCGTGGATGCGGGCTATATAAGCCAGAAAGCATCGCCCACGCCTTATAATCTCGGCACTGAACACTTCTACCCGGAAAGCTCGTGACCACCGGTTATTTTCCCTTTGTACGTCCTCGCCGTCTCCGCCAGACCGAATTCCTCCGCGCCATGGTGCGCGAAACCCGGCTGGTGCCGCAGCAGCTGATCCAGCCCCTGTTTGTTGCAGAGGGCGCGCTGAAAGGTGCGGTCAGCTCGATGCCGGGCGTGGTGCGCCTGGATCTGGAAGAGCTGGCACGCGAAGCCGTGGCCTTGCACAAGCTGGGGATCGGCTGCATCGCCCTGTTCCCGGTGATTCCGCCGGAACTGAAGAATGACGAAGGCAGCGAAGCGCTGAATCCCAACGGCCTGGTGCCACGCGCCATCGCCGTGGTGAAGAAAGCCTGCCCGGATATTGCCGTGATGGTGGATATCGCCCTCGATCCCTACACCACGCATGGCCACGATGGCCTGCTCGACAGGAATGGCCTGGTCGACAACGACGAGACCGTCGAGATCCTGCGCCGCCAGGCGCTGGTCTATGCGCGCGCGGGCGCCGATATCGTCGCGCCGAGCGACATGATGGATGGCCGCGTCGGCCAGATCCGCCAGGTGCTGGAACGCGACGGTTACAAGAACGTCGTGATTCTTTCCTACGCCGCCAAGTACGCCTCGGCGTTCTATGGCCCGTTTCGCGAGGCGGTCGGCACGCAGTCCGCACTCAAGGGTGACAAGCGCAACTACCAGATGGACCCGGCCAACACCGACGAGGCGATGCGCGAGGTCGAACTCGATATTGCCGAAGGCGCGGACATCGTCATGGTCAAGCCTGGCATGCCTTATCTCGACATCATTCGTCGTGTGAAGGAACGCTTCGAAGTTCCGGTTGCCGCCTACCAGGTGAGTGGCGAATACGCGATGCTGCGTGCCGCCATCGCCAATGGCTGGCTGGATGAAAAGAAAGCGTTGATGGAAGCACTGCTGTGTTTCCGTCGCGCCGGCGCCGACATCATTCTGACCTACTACGCCAAGCAGGCAGCACAGTGGCTGCAGGAATAAAACGATGATCAAACTTCACCAGTTTCCGTCAGGGCCCGAAGTGCCTAATTACTCGCCGTTCTGCGTCAAGGCAGAAACCTGGCTGAAGATCGCGGGCCTGCCGTACGAAGTGGTGATCACGCCTGATCCGCGCAAGGCGCCGATGCGCAAGCTGCCCTACATCGTCGATGGCGGGCAGTTGATTGCTGATTCCGAGGCGATCATCGGGCATCTCAAGAAGGCGTATGGCGCTGATCCGGACCAGGCGCTCAGCACGGAGCAGAAAGCCGTCGCCCGCGCTTTCGAACGCATGCTCAGCGAGCACACCTACTGGGGCATGCTCTATGGACGCTGGATCGCACCTGCGGGTTGGGCGGTCACGCGCGAAATCTTCTTTGGCAAGATGCCGGCGCCGCTGAAGCTGCTGGTGCCAAACCTGCTGCGCAAGAAAACCATCGCCGCGGCCAATGGCCATGGCCTGGGTCGCCATGCGCCGGAGCAGATCTACGCGCGTATCGAGGAAGACCTCAAGGCGGTCGCCGACTACCTCGGCAACAAGCCTTACATGATGGGCGCCGAGCCGACGACGCTGGATGCCACGGTCTACGGCTTCATCAGCAATTTCCATCGCGCGGCCATGAAGACACCAATCACCGACATCGTCGCGCGCTATCCGGCGCTGGTGGCCTACAGCGACCGCATGACACAGCGTTATTTCCCG
>Ga0116227_10005605_pt1 | contig 26312 bp, 17 predicted proteins | sample S1TSphgellanicum_FD_89693 | JGI IMG/M metagenome (GOLD analysis project Ga0116227, IMG submission 89693) | Host-associated microbial communities from peat moss isolated from Minnesota, USA - S1T2_Fb - Sphagnum magellanicum MG | ecosystem: Host-associated > Plants > Peat moss > Unclassified...
TCTTGGTTGTTCTAAGTTATTTTATCATAAGCTATCATTGCCTATTTTATTGTAGGTTTATTATTGGTTATTCTAAGTTATTTTATCATATGTTATTTTTTTATTTTAGTTTATTTTATTACAGGTTATTCATTTTTGCTTATCCTATTATAGGTTATTATTAGTTATTTTATCGTAAGTAATTGTTGGCTATTTTAAGTTTTTTTAATATTTTAGACTATTTTGTTATAGGTTGTTTTTTGGTTGTTCTTGGCTATTTTAGGTTATTATACCACAAGCTATTTTTGGTTGTTTTAAGTTATTATACTGTAAGTTATTATAGGTCATTTCATCATAAGTGATTATTAATTGTTATGAATGACCTTGAATAATTTAAGGTATAACTTAAAATAACATATAATAATTTAAAATAAAATATCTTAAGTTATATTCTAGGGTTACTCAAATAGTTTAACTTAAAATAACCCAAAGTTAAAAGTTTATAATAAGTTAAGGTATAACCTATGATACCTTAAGGTACAATAATGTATAATGGTTTAGGATATAACTTAAGGTATAATAATTTATAATGACCTATACTAATTTATAATAAATTAGGGTATAACTTAGAATAACCTAGGTTAATTTAAAATAATATAGGGTATAACCTAAACTAGCCTACAATATTGAAAAGAACAACATAAAAATAAACAAATTTAATACCAAATTATTTCAATTAGTAGTGAATTATGTCAAATAATAATGAAACATGAGGTTAACATAATGACCTTATAATGAAATAACCTTAAGCAAGGTGAAATCACTAAAGTGGGGCAAACTTATTTCACTTTTGAAGTCTCATAATGATTTAAGTTAGTGAATTACACCTCACTTTTGCACTAGTTTATACACTTAGGACATGGATTTTTTTTATGTATTTTGATTGAAAGTAACATCAATAATTTCAGATCCATTGCATGTTGTAACTTCATATGAAATTAGTGGTATATGATGTTCAATGTCTCCATGCTTAAACATTTCCATGCCCATTAAAAACCACAAGGTAATCATATTTAATTTTATTAATGCATTGGTGGAATTTGTAAACATAATATAGGGGATGTTTGAAGATTATGGTTACCTTTTATATTAATATATATTTTTTATAGAAAGTTTATGTTGAAGCTTTGGATAATCAAATGTGAAATGCATAATGACTTTGAACAACTTTGGAATTAAAAACTCCCATTTAACATTTGACCTCAACTTAGACATTTTTTCAACAACACAAACATCTACATGAAAATTTGTGTGATGTAAAAAGCCAAGTACATATAATGTTTTTTTGGTTTTAAACATAAGAAAGAATAATGTAAATAAGGCCATGTTTTGTAATCAAATGCCATGTCATCTAATGACAAAACCTTGACATTTATGGATTGTTCTTGCAACGAGTTGAATGCGAAACTATGTCCTTGTGACCAAATGGTTTTGAGTTTTTTCAACTTGTATTTGCTTGACAATTGGCCCTATTGGAGTCAAATCTTTTTCAATATCTATATCATCATATAAAAACATGTTTTTATGATGAGTCAATTGTCCTATAATTATATTTGAGGACTTTGTATAAATATACTTTTATCATTAAATGATGATGTGCTTTAAAATAATCCATCAACTCAATTAACAAACCCATCATATGTCAAGTAATCACCCACACATAGATATACTAACATGTTTGTTTTAACACAATTTTGTATGCAACCTTACAATCTTGTTTGCATCAATTATGTGTAATGAACAATAATGTGTATCAATAGTTTGAAGTGTATATATGGGACCTACCATTTTATTTAATATTACATAATTGTGATGATTTGTAGCTTTGTTTGTACATAATAAGGTATGGTTGCATAATCAAAACGGGGCATGAAGATAAAATGTTTATTGTGTCAATATCATGGTTATTTTGAGAGGCTATTCAAAATCTATTAAGGATTTATATAAATTGACCATCATTTTGTCATGAAACAATTAGTTCATAGCACTTGACATGTTCTTGCCAAAGGTTAATTGTTATATTGCATTGAGATTATGTTTTGATTTTTAAAAAACCCAAATGTCTTGTATTAGAATAACTTGGTAAAAAATCTCCAATCAAGATGGTGCCAAGGTTTGCAAAAGGTTTATTGTGAATGTGTTTGATTGTTTAAAGTGTTTGATCAATAGAATTTAACATTCTTGCTCCAACTAGTGAAATTTCATCAATGACCACAAGGTATTTGTTCATTATGACTTACATTAAATTGTTTAATAATTCAAAAAATCATTTTCCAAGATTTGAAAGTGATAAATTAATTGATATATGGGGCTTAGCATGGTTGGGTGGACCCAAACCCGACAAAAAAAAAATTTGGCCCAAAGTCCAAATTGTAAGCTTTACAATGTGCATAGTGTTGACACAAGATGATAACAAGATGAAATCTATCCATTCCTAGCATTTTTTTTCCATATGTGATTTGTGCATTGTAAACATTAATGATTTATATAAATCTACAAAATTTCAATTCAAAACATTTTTTATACATATGTTATACACTTTTAGAAATAACATGTGTTTTTTCAACATTCAAAAGTCCATAGGGTAATACTTTCAATTCATATGATGTAAAACTCTTTTGCATTATTTTTATTAATACACTTCCATTTTGAAACCAATTCCTTAAAAAAAATTCTAGATCCATCATTGAACCAAATTAAAATCCATTAGCCTAATTGTAGTTGGTGTTACACCCTAGTTTTTCAATTTCAAAAGTCCATAGCTCTTGGGATTTTATGTTTTTTGCATTAAAAAAAATTGCGCCAATATTTAAATATTAAACTCTATTATTTGAAAATGAATCCTTATTAACCAAACCCAACACATGTAATAAGACATAACATTTGCAATCACACCCACTATAGAAAAAGTACCCTTATGATGTAAAAATTGGTCCACCCTACCATGCCAACACCCATATTCAAAGTAAAATGTATGGTTAATCCACCTATATTGAAAGCAACTTTACCTATGAAAGTCATAAGTATTTAGTCTTTAATTTTAAGTGGATCAAAATTTAATTTTTAATAGTAAATTCTAAATAAACCTTGGACTATCACCTTCAAAGTCAATGGTTTTCATGTTTTTGCTATTCGGATAAGAAAAAGTTATAAAGGTTCATGTGGAAAATTTTGTTTGCAATTTATGATGTCATCATATATGGCTTTTTGTTCATCGTATTGTTGTTGCATTAAGGATTCAAATGACTGTTCATCCATAAGTTGATCATGTGAATGAAATGTATAATGTGGGTTATCTTTATTGTTGGCCAAAGATGTAAGAGTGATGTTGGGCCTCACGTAGATATTAATTATTAAATCATATTTTTCATTATGAAAACAATTTGTCACAATAAGAAATAAAACATTGTCATCAAATTTTGATGTATTTGATCAGTATTTGTTATTTTTGAGATTTGTCCAAACATCATCTTGATTCAATGAGTAATTTAAAATCATTTGAAAATTGAAAATGTTACAAATTAAAAAATTTCTTTTTGAGTTTTTATGTACGCGCTACATACTAAATTTCATGATTTCTTAATTGCAAATGCTTAGAATGTCAACATGGCAAATAATGCAATAATTGTTTTTTGGACCAATTTTTTTGGCTCTTTAAATTTGTTCTAATGGACATACTTTATTTTAATTTTATAGCATATGTTGAGTCTTTGGTTTTTTACATTGAATTTTGCTACAAACTCAATAATTTTTATTTTTTTTAATTCAATGGGTCTTTCTAGATACTTGCACATGTTCGATCAGAAACTCGCACATGACATTTTTGAATTTTAGATCTAATTCCACTAGTTCAAATTGTGGTTTCAATATAAAGGCCTTACTTTGGTAAGGATAAATGTTAATGAATTTGAATGTTCGTGATGAGTGATACAATAACAAAGATATAATAAACTATTAATTGAGCCAACATTTATTACATGTTAAAGAAGGTATTTCCTTATTTTTGAATCATGATATGAACATTTATCTTTTTGGTATTGTTGACTTAAATAATTATAAAATTCAATTATAAAGTTATGTTTTTGTCTATTTAGTCATGTATGAAATGCAATATGTAGTAGTTATATATGGATCAAGTATAAATTAAATACCAATGTTTGCACTTGCCATATATGGTTGGTCATTTTGTTGAAAGAATTAGTAAAAATAAATTTTTGTACTTGTTGTAAAAAAGTTTTATGGTTTTGTTAATTAACTATGTAAAACCGCAATGTAAGTTTGTTCATCAATGTGAACTAAATTAAGATATTCATCAAATGAAATGTCTTACCTAGTTCCCATTTCACTTGATAAAGAAAAAAATTGTTTACTTTTGTTGTTAAGAATTTATTGTCGGAAACCAATGAATTTGGTGTTTTGTAGTGGCTCAAGGATTTTAATTTTTTGCAAGGTGGCAAAGGATAGTGAAATTTTCACACCAAATGCCCTCTTTTATTGCATATAGGTGAATGTCAATGACATTGGGCTTGCTATATTTAAATAAAAATGTTTTGGTACATCCAAAACATGTAATGTATTTGTCAACAAATGATTCAATATTTTCATTTGTGCTTATTTTTATATTGAAGCATTTAAAATCTATAATAGCCCATAATCATGTTCACTTTCATAATGTTGGAATCAATAACAAAAAAAAAATCAATAATTTTTGAAAAATACTAATTTTTTTCTTTATCAAATCTATAAAAGCGAATGTTCAATGGTCATAGCTAGTACCTAGCACATGTAACATGGTCACTTCAAATTAATATGGCTATCTCTACACTTTCCAAAACTTCAACTTTGTTTAACAGATTGAGGTGCTTCACATTCAATTTTTAAATTACTTCAATTAATGAATCCCATAATCATTTTGCATTAGTAAATGTCACAAAGATTGTTGATGGACCAAGTTGATGAATGATGGTAAACAAATTATTTTCCTAAAAAAAAATTTAAATGAAATGATTAGGAACATCAAAAGACTTTTTTTTTTAATCACATTAAATATAAAAATTTTATACAACCTAATTGGTGCAATCAAAAAAATTTGAATGAAAAGTTTCATGTAAATGTTTCTTATTCTTTTACAGTTCAATAGGGCTAGTAAAAGGAAAAGATGACATTCCTAATGGGTCCACCCAAGGATGCTTATACCTATACATAATTACTACAAATATGGAGATTTTCATACTATGATTATAATTCAATCATTGTGGAAATATGTATTTGATTCAATAATTCATTTGATATTTTGGTCATTTGTTTCATGAAAAACCATCTCGCACAACAAAAACAAACATAAATGGGAATGTCCAAAACATTCATCTTAAAAACATCAATGTAATAATAATTCATTATACAATGTAAATAAACTTCTTGAACTAATGGGATTTCATAGTTGGAGTTTGTCTTGTTAAAAATAATTTAAACTTAGATTTGATTTTTTTGAGCAAGATATTTCATGTTATATAAGTTTGGTTTCTGTTTTCACAATTATACAATTTGTATAATTGTTTACACATATGTGAGTTTTTTCATTGAAAGACAAATGTATATGGGATTGTAATAAAATTTCAATGGGTGTATGGGCTTGGTAGCTGAATCGTAGCTGAAATTTTTGGAGGAATTGGAATGTGGTTTTGGTGTTGTTGGAAAGATTTTGATGAGTAGGATTTAATGGAATTTATTTGGTAAGATTTAGATTTAGAATGTGGGAGATATTGATTTTTTAAGTGATTTCTAGTGTTGAAAATTCGAATAAATTCCAAAAAACCAGGTTTTGGAAGGAAAAATCAGTTGAGGACATGGTAACACTTGGGCCAACGGCACATGCCACACTAGTAGAATGTTAAAATTGAATTGTATCAAATTTTAATTATTTTTTAATGGGTTAGTTTAATGTGTTTGACTTTTTATGACATTAACAAATTCAAATAATCATGACGATATGAACATGTTGGCAAGTTTTTTTCATGGATAAGTTTGGTGAGTCAAAAACACATTGAAATATTTCATCATCAAGTTTCTTGTTCCAATGGAATCTTGTATGTTTTTGTGGAATTTCTTCCATCACAATGATTGAAAGTCTTAAAGGCTATGAAAGTTATTTGTAATTAATTCCAGTGATGTTGGAAGAAATCTATATGGGGTTCTTTGCAAAACATTTCATATGTCACTTCTACATGACCATTCCAGTCGTATGGTAATCCCTAGACCATTCCAAAGACAATTAAAAAATAACTACCTCATTTTCAAGCCTAACTACTTCATAAATATTTCATAACTTCTTTCTTTATAGCTATTTCTTTTTCCTATTAACTTTCATAATAATTATTTCCCACCTTTCTCCTATCCACCAATATATATATAAACATATAAACATATGTCTTTTCATGTCCATGAAATGTATATAATTTAAATTAAATTTGACATTGACATAAATATATGAAAACATAAGTAAAAATTAAAATAGTTGATTCTCACTAGTAACGCGTAGCATTGCAAAGCTCAAATATATTGAATATGAAAAAATTATTTGAAAATTTTATTGAATATGAAAATGTGACTTTAAGTTGTCACTAACAACTTTTTCAAATGGAACACATTTGATTAATCTCTATGCAATGTAGGAAAAATGGTTTTATATGAAAATTTCAAAAAATTAATCAAAGATGTATGTTCATAACTAGATCAACTAAAACTTGAAAATTGGTAAATGAGGTGAAACTTGAATGTTAAATAACCAAAAAAATTTGAAAGTTGAAAATTCTATCATTTCCAATTAGTGAGATTATAACTTGATAATGAGAGTTGAAAACTATATAACTAGATGTTACAAATAAGAAGGTGATATAAACTAGTAGGTAGATCTAATAACAATTTCTTTAAAGAGGGGGATAAGAAAGTTGGGTCTACAATCACGCACTAGAAGATTGCTATTTTTAATGAGGTTCAAATCCATGCATCATTATCCATTGCAAAGATTTTTAGCATCCTTTCATATTTGGGACATGTGGAATCATCAAATTTGTAAGTTGTGAATACCTTTGGAACACAAAATGTTACAATTTATCCACCAAAAAGTGCAAAAATGCTCACTTTGCCTCTCATGGTCATCTACTTGCATCTAATGGCACACATTAATCTACTTCTATCCATCTTTGACATAGACCGTCATTCATGATCTTCTTAATCTCCTCTTACCATGCATAACTTCATTGCTTGACCACAACAATCCATTCATTAGTGGGTTCCAATCAACCTATGAAAATTGAGTCCTCAATAATGTGCATGGGGGCCGAACTTAGGGTAAATGCAAAAGAACGCAAAACATTATAAGAGCTTGCTCACTTATGCTCCCCATATTTGCCACAACAACAATGACATAATTTAGTCTTTATTTGTGGAAGAACTCTTCAATTGTTGCTTATAAGCTCCTTATGTATTCTCACTTTTCACCAGTAATAAGTAATAGCATCATGAGATCTTATCCCATATTTTTTAATGCACCATTCTTTAAAACACATTTTTATCCCATATTCTTTAGTGCACCATTCTTTACAAAACACATTATTGACAATGAAACCATGTTCCCAATGTTCCCGTACTATGGGTCATTGTTGAACACAAAAAATGACAGTTTCTATCACATAAGGGATGAAGTCAACAAATCCATTTTGGAATGTTGTATTCTAATGTTCAAGAAATATGTTTTTGATAGTGTATTTTTTATCTAATTTTGGGGAAGATCAATAATCTTCTTTAAAAAAATTCAATATAATTTTGACAATTTGTACAACAAATATTGAGCCATTTTTAACAATTTTAAGGTAACATTTTTTAGTTGGTTAGTTTTTGAAAGGTTCATAAAGAAACATGACATCAATACTAATAAAAATATGTTTATATGAAATCCATTTTACTCAATGGAAAGAGCCAATGTTGTCTAGGTATCTATTTGAGCATGTGAGAATCAATGGTTTTGGATCTTAGGTACACTAACTATTGATTGACAATTTTCAAACAAAATTGAAGTATTGATTTTGGAACTAGTGTTAGAACCAGACCCAAAACTAAGAATTTGCTTTCAACTATAACTCAAAATCAAAATTGGCCCCCGAATGAATTTTATCCAAGGTTCAATTATTCATTTTCTTCAAAATATTTGGTTTGATTTTTCAATTGGCATTAGAAATGTTGTTAATGTGAAAAATAATTCAAGTGTACATTTTTAATATTAGATTTGGCAATGGGGTGGGGTGGGGGGTCTGAAATGGGTATGTAGTTGTTACTTTTAGAACATGGCTCCAGTATGCAAGTTCCCCCCAACCCCCCACCCTCCCCTTTTGGTTTAAATATGTAGTTGATATATGTTATCATTTTTATTGGCTGTGGAGGGTTAGTGATTTTTTAAAGAAGTTTTGGGCTATGTGTAGATAGGTGGAGCCAAATTGGATTTGGAATTACTAGAGTTGCTTATGCATTTTTTTTTAAAAACTAGGGAATTAGAGTCCTAACATGTGAAGAACTAGGTTTGCAACTAGACAAAAGGTTATAGCAAACAAAAACAATTCCTTGAACCAAAATTGAAGGTTCTTTTTATAGAAAAAAATTGAATCTAAGATTAGATGTTCCTTATAAAAACAAGAACTAGACAACATTGGGAAAAACCACAACAATAATCTTTTCAATGTTTTCAATGTGAAAGATTTCTGAAACAAGTAAAAGTAAAATTACAAAAGGAAATTTCGAAATTTCTTAATTGCAATTTGAAGTTTTATCAAAAATTAAACTTTTGTTTATTATAGGTGTCAACATGTGATATTCAAGCTTTTAATTGCCATTACAATGACCTTGGTGGTATTGTACTTTGAAGGAAAATTGTTATGACATTCAATTAATTGAGCTATGTGATTCCTTGAAAACATTTCCACCCCAAAATTATAAATTACACCCTTATGAAAGAAGAAAAAACACAATGTTTAATGTTTAATGTCCCCACCCATTAACATTTTAAAAATCACTTTAAACAATAAAAAATCATTTAAATCTTTACATATAGACCAATCATTATCATGATGAAAATCATAGTAGGAAAATGTTTTTAAGGATGTTCTTCATAGTCTTTACATTTTTATCAAATTTAATACATAGTAGGATGTTTTTCACTTTCTTGATGCAAATTTTAATATCAAGGGATGTTTATTGTTGTGAGGTGAACATGGTCTAAGAGGATGAAAATATGGCACATGGCTTGTGCACAACATATCATTTTACAATGAATGCCTTAGTAGCTTATTAAATTCATCAATTTACTTTACTTTTGGCATAACCATTAAAAATTTATCGAGAAAAAAATTTTGCTTGTTAAATACATCTTAGTAATTTAAAAAAGTTTTGAATCTTTTATTGATTAGGATCTAACTTTGATCCGTATCTTCGTTATTCTTCACATAAAGCTTTTTGCATGGCATTCCAAATGCCCTATTTTTGGGCAATGTCTTTAGGCAAGTACTTCACATTTACTTGGGTCTTACAAACATTTAAACAATGTGTAAGTAGCTTGGACCTTAAGGTGGGAAATAAGTAATATTCAAGCACATCTATGTAAAATGCCCAACAACTTAGAACTAGCTTCAAAGGATAAGCACCTTGAACAAGCTGGATAAAGGGAGGCAAACAATTTGATTTTCCACTTAGTTTTCAAACATCTAATCCATTCTTTTGCATCTCATTGTATTTCATTTAGAGCAAGAGGTTTAACTGCATTTTATTCTTATGTTAAACAATACAAATTGTTATGTTTAAAATAAATAAGGTAATCTGAAGTACTATTATGTTCAATATTACTAAGTAAAGTTGATTTAAATATGTGTAATTTCAGTAAAGCATGCATAATAGGGCTTTACTGAGTTGTAAAGACTTGCATTTTTTAATGAAATTTTTTTTTTTCTCATGATACCTGATGAGAGAAAAACAAAAAAAATTGGCAAGACCAACAAAACCCTAACAGGGTCTCCAAAGGAAACTTTGAGACTGAAGCTTGGCAAAGCAAGTGCGCTTGAGAACAACAAAACGCAAACAGACTCTCCAAAGGAAACTTTGAGACTGAAGCTCGGCAAAGCAAGTGCGCTTGAGAACAACAAAACCCAAACAGAGTCTCCAAAGGAAACTTTGAGACTGAAGCTTGGCAGAGCAAGTGCGCTTGAGAATATCTTCATCAGGTGTCAGTGTAACTGGGGGGGGCCATTAAGGGGTCGCGCAGAAGCTCATTGCGAGTCCGAAAGGACAGCCGCCTACGGTCCTTTTGGAGCCGCCGACCTCTGGAAGACTCAGAGTCAGTTGGAGTGAACGAGAGAGAGAGAAAGAGACGCAGTCAAGTGAAGCTTTCGTGTTCCTCTGATGTTCAAAAAAGGAATTTTGGAAGACCATGGTCAGAATGCTCTCTTCTGTCACGGACGATGTTCGGAAACGGCTGTTTAAGTGTCGTTTCCAACCTGGAAAGAGGTAGGTGCCGCGCGAGCGGATCTAGAATTAGGGCTACCGACAGCTGCGAAGTGTCTATTGCGCTGTAGAAAGGGGGGTAATCCTCCGGCAGTTTTCCGGTATTAGGGTTTACAGATACCGTTCCGATCTCAGATCGACGGTGTGCAGAAACCCTAAATTCTCGTGATGCGGGTATAGATACTCGTTCGCGCCGCTTTGAGATTCTTCTTCTTCCTGTTCTTCGCTTCAAGTGGGCGGCCATCGCTAGCGCTTCGATCTCTTTTCGCAGAATCTTTTGAGCCGTTGCGATCTTCGTTCTTTCTGACTGGCGTGCACGGCTGTTGCTGTCATTTCCGCTTCTGCTTCCCTCATTCTTCTCAGAATCGTGTTACCTTGCAAGCAGGTTCTCTCCTCGTTTGGAGTGAGCGGACGAGGTGTAGTGTGTTAGTCATCATGGTAAGTCTTCCTATGCCTCCGCTTGTGGTTTCCAAGCGGACATTTTCCAGTCTCTTGCATCATCTCTCGGTGTTTTCTGATATGGATTCTTTGAGCATGAGTTTCTTGCTGTTGTCTGCTAATGTCTTTCTAAAAGGATGTCGAGACGAGAATCGGGCGATCTAATGAGGTTTCTTTCACGTGTTACGTTCAAATACGTTGTTCCTTGAGTCCTGTGTCATTTGTTTATGCGGGAGATTTTTTTGAATTTAGCCGGTAAGGAGAGATTTGTAACCCCTGTTGTTTTTGTGGTGTGCACAGGTGCTTTCCAACGATATTGATTTGTTGCACCCGCCCTCGGAATTGGAGAAGCGAAAGCACAAGCTCAAACGACTTGTGCAGTCTCCAAACTCGTTTTTCATGGATGTCAAGTGTCAGGGGTGTTTCACCATGTAAGTCTCGTTCTTGACATGGAGCGAGAATTGAAAAGCCTCTTTAGTTGCAGTCTTTGTGCCAAATTTAGGCACTTTCAATATGCCCTGTAGAGAGGGCTATTTTCTTCAACCCTAGTGCACTGTTTTGGGGTTTTCTTTTGTTGTTTGAAATTTTGGATGCTGTGATTGATTACCTAAAAGATAGCAGTAGTAAGAATTATCTTCTCATGAAAGACTGCTGTATTGCAATTTTCTGTGGTTGCAGAACGACGGTGTTCAGTCACTCCCAGACTGTCGTATTGTGTGGGAGCTGCAGTACAGTACTGTGCCAGCCCACAGGCGGGAAGGCTCGGCTTACTGAAGGCTGTTCCTTCCGGAAGAAGGGAGAGTGAGCTGCAAATATTTTCGGAGTGGTCGAGCAAACTCCTTCACAAGAAAGTGTACACAACAAGTCCTCTGGATGTGGATGGGCATTTACCAACAAAAGTGGGAGTCAATTGCTAAATATGTTTCCACAGAGCATAGCTGCTGGCCAAAGTTGGTAGCTCGTACTGTGCAGTCATTATCTCTGAGGGACTAGTGAGTTCTGACTTGTACTCAAATCCACAAGAAATTATGCACTGCAATGCACTTCTGCAAGCCAATGAGTTTGTGTATAGGTTTCTTGCCTACTATTTTGACAGAATTCAATGTCAGTTAATATTGATTTGTGTTGGATTTGATTAAGTAACACATATTTACATTGCCATTGCATAAAGGTGGATGTAATGAAGATTGTTTTGTGTGGAGATGAGTTTGATATTTTTTTTGTTCTATGCCTCTCTGCAACATACTTTTTCCCATTCTTTTTTAAACCAGGAAGACCCAATCTCCTACTTGGTGATGCTGTTTCCTTTCCCTCAACAGAAGTACAAGTATGGTTTGTCTTTTCCCACACCTGAAAGTTATACAGGTGTCATATCAGAATGCCTTGGCTATTCTTTAGCATGTGTTAAAGGTCTTATTTGGGACTAGCTTCTGTGCTACTTGAGGTGCCTCTGGTGTTGGGGAAAACTAAGTGGGAGAATTCTGACTTGTGTTTCTTTGACTCATATTTTGGAGCAGGGAATCATTTGTGTTTCCAAAGCCATGGAGACTAGTGTTCCTGGCTTTGGTTATCAAGATTCCAATGCACCACTCACCGATGATCACTCATTTGTCTAAGTTACTCCACTGAGTATTTATGTGTTTTAAGTGGTCCAGTCTAGTTGTGCGATCTGTGTGATCTGGAAAGCTCTCAAATCTATTTGTGCCATTGCCATGCCAAGTACTTGTGGATAAAGTAACTGGGTCTTGGAGACAAAACCATTTATCATTTCCAATATATGAAGAACACAGAAATTTCCTAGTGTCTTTAGAGAGGGGACATACAGCTGGGCTTGGAGACAGAACACTGTCTCATTTTTAAAATGTAAAGCACTGAAGAGAAGTCCTTTGTCTTTGAAGGACACATTATGTTGATAGAGGGTAAGACCTGCTCTGGGGGCCTTCTCGAACCTCAGGGTCCTAGCCCAATTCCTTCACATTATGTAGATAGAGGGTAAGACCTGCTCTGGGGGCCTTCTCGAACTCTGGGTCCTAGCCCAAGGGATCTGGCGTGAGGGCGGATCCCTTCATTTGACAAAAAGGATCTGCTGTGCAGGGAGGTGCTTTGAAATACAAAGTTAAGTAACCATGCACAAGCATCTAATTTGTTGCTCCTGTTAAGTGTTTACTTTGTTTCGCAAGAGGAAAGAGATCTTACCCTTATATATAGGTGTAAGATCCTTTCCATGCTTAATGCCTTAGTTTCTGCCTTGTCTGAGGTCGTTTATATTGAGACCTGTGGGGACCGTCCCTCGGAAGTTGGCACAAACTCCCAACCCATCTTGGGATAGTGCCAGGCAGGGCAGCTGCAAAAACTGTGCCTTCTAAAAGAGGGGTTCCTGATTTTTTGATTGCAATACGAACTTTGGATGGGACCGGGATGTAATGTATAGGAGAAGGGTCTGAAAATAGACTCTTCGGGTTTTGAGATCCTGGCCTCATTTTTTGACCCATCACCTCAGCCTACCAGCTGGGATCTCAAATCTCGAAGGGTCTATTTTCAGACCCTTTCCCTACATAAAGACGACTGGTGATTTTTCTTTGGGCTTCCCTGTATTGATAAAGAAAAAAACTGATAAAATGTGGAAAACCATGTAAATATGCAAAGATAGACTACTGAGTTTCAAAACTGTACCTTCCACATTTAGTAAAAACCTCTCTTTTTATTTCTCTTTGTATTTTGAGGGATCTCCCCTAGCAGAAGATCCCTAGGGAGTTATGTGGTGGGGGAGATCCCCCTGTATTTCTAGGTTTCTATGTTTCCATGGAAAGATTTTTTGATGGGATGGATCAGGAAACTTCAAAAGCACAAGGAAAGGGACAGATCAGGAAAAAAAATTAAAACAAGAAGGAATGGAGGAAAGAAAAAGAAGAGATTTTTATTTTATTTTTACGTATGAGAAGGTTCCCATACTCGTGTGTTCTCCATCAGTTAGGAACACCCTCAAGCTATCACCTTTGTGCGACCCTCCCTTAGGAAAACCCACTCATATGGGAATTTCCCCTACAACCTATTGCATTTGGGAGTGCACTAGAAAAAGTTGTGGAGGTTTTTTTATGTTAATTTCGGACTTGGAGATTTTTTATTTAGACTTGCTATACACTAGTAGTTAGGGCCAATGTTCAACCCAAATCTAGCATTCCTATTGGTGCAAAAGTTAAAATCAGCCCCAAATATTATCGGTGCTTTCCATCTTGGTTTATCATGCCATGTTCATACCATTATATTTCATATGCTCTTTGTGTTGAGGTTTAGCGTGTTTTGCACATCCTTTTAACTTAATTGGTTGTCAATCCATTCAACATAGCAATTTGGCATGCATTTTTGCTCTTCCATTCTTGGTGTTTGCCATTTTTGCTTTGGGGTGGTACATGGCAAGGGACTTAAAGACATTAGAAAAAGAACATACAATTAGAGTAGAAGTGTTGGCTTCCTAAAGATCTTTAGAAATGGCACTAGATCCTAATCCACCTCCATCAACATGATTATGTCAAGCACAGGCACTTGCTCATGTAGGGGAGTATGCTTGAGCAATGCGTGCATTGACTCCCAACACTCATGTGGCCTCATCAATTGAGACCATTACAACCCTTTACCATCTTCATCCATTAGCTAAGGTGACTTCCCCCCTTTCGTTAATGATTTTCATCTAAAAATGGATCTTGTTTTGGATAGAAAGGCATTTATTTACGTTTTGACATGTTCACCATGCCTTTCATTTGGCAATCATTTGGGTATGGTGTAAGAGCTTTTGTGATTTTTTTTTGTTTTTTATGATTCTACTAGTGGCTTTGATTTTTTTAAAAATATGTGGGCACATCACTCATGATCATGTTCCTCCATCAAAATCACACCTACTTGTTGCATCACGAATATTGGCTTTGGAAAAACAAATTGAAAGTGTTCGACCCATCACAATTGGAGAGGTCATTTATCGGTTAGTCGCCCACACACTAACTATTTAGTTTAAAAATACATTTGCAAGGCATTTTAGTCCACATTAGTTTGGGGTGGCAACACCAAGCAAGTGTGAGATAATGGTTCATGATGTAAAAGTTATGTTGGATCTACATTTAGAGTGGGCAGTATAACATGTGGATTTTTGAAACACGTTTAATTCAATATCTCAAACAGTCATTTTTCAAAATTTATGGTCTCGTACTGACACATTGGATCAATTCTTTTAATTTGTTCATTGGTTTTACGCACACCCATCTCCACTATATTTTTCAGAGGTTTCTAATGGGAATATCATAATCATTTCATTCAAGTTTGGTACACGATAGGGGGGATCTTTTGGGAGGAGTGTTGTTTGCATTAGTTCATCTTTGCATTCTCCATCCTATTGCAACAACCCACCCTACTTATGTTTTTCCTTCATTAACAAATGATACACACATAGTTGGTCTTGCTTCAAACATGGTACCTATTTTTATGTGATTACAAGAAAAATTTGTAGCATTAGGACTTTTAATGCAACCAACGAAATGTGTAATTTGGTCTCCACATGGGTTAAATTAATCTATATCACTTCCTCTAAGTTTTCTTGCACCTAAGTTCAGTTTTCATATTCTAAATGTTCAAGTGGATTTTTTGCCATTTGCGGAGTCCTTCATATAAAGGTGCTTTAGGAGGACCTCAACACAATCACTAGCTTTCTTATGTTTGCAATTCCTCAAACAACTTTTGCGATGCTTTTGTTTTGTTATGCCTAGTGGCCGAGCTATCTATAGTATACTATATTTCCATCACTAGATATCTTGCAGCATTATATTAAATTTGATGTTCATACCATAACTATGTTGGAGAAGCTATTAGGGTCAAGATCCTTTAGCATCGTGGGCCATTTGGCTCATTGTCAAATCACTATTCATGTTTTTTTAAGGGGGCTAGGCCTTCCCTTAGTGATCTGACATGTTGCTTCCACCTTTTTAAGATGTTGGGCTTTGATTACTCTTGCACCAGTCTTTCATTTCTAGCAAGATGATCACCCTACTCTTCTTAGTATGGTGGCATATGTAAAGACTAATTTTATCCCTCTCAAGTAACATTACGAGATACCTATGTGATGTTACTTGAGGTCGTCTAATCACATGTTTTGCCTTTTGAAAGTCTAGTGATGCAATTATATCCTCAAGTGTAGTCTTCTTCAATGGACCAACTACACAAGTAGGGATTTACTTCCCTTCTAATAGATGTTCCTTAAGACATTTGTGAACATGTCTTCATTCCTATGTAGGTCCAATAACAAAGGCTTGGTTATTGGTTCGTTTTAGCACCCTTTCATTTTGTTTGTCCTTTGCACATCTTTTTATAACTCTCTGTATTTGTTTCAGTATACCACATTCTACAATTCCACATCTTTCACAATGTTAATGTGGTCGTACCATTGATGACTTGGGTATCCATTTGCTACATTGCTCGTGTGGGAGTGAACGCATTATAGCCCATGATACAATTCGAAATATTGTTATAACCATCGTGTCAGAGAGTGGAGCTTAGATAAAAAAAGGGTTCCCACCTTCCCCCCCACATACATGTAGACGAATGGATATTGTTATCACTAGAGACGGTTTTCAAACCTTAATGGCATGGTTTTTTTTTTTCAAATTCCTCAAGTAGGTGTATTGCAAGGATCTTCAACATTAATTAACAATAAATGGCGACTATCTTGTTGAACTAGTAGATTTTTTTGGAATCCTTCTTAATTTTAGTGATTTAATGGAACACATTGTCTAAATCTAGTGACTTTTAACTTTTTTTCCATATGGCAAATTTTTTTTAAGTTTCAAAAATCCCTTTGTGGGATTCGATAGCCCTTTTTCTTTGTCGCTAGGTGGCAAAAATTCACCACAAAAAAAACCTTGTTTAACGAATGTTGTAATTATCAATTCAACTCATACATATTTGGTGTAGCATGTTTTGATGATGACAATGCATGCAGTAATTGTTGTTAGTCAAGACAAGGTGCAATCCTACACAAAGTAAACACCAAGAGTTGATTTCATTCCCCTTGCTATAATGACCTACAATTGTTTCCATCTTCATTTTGATTCTTTTTTTACTTCTTGTGTACATGCCAATATAGCTCGCCATCAATAGACCTCCTTGGTACTTTCAATGTTTATATCTTATTATAAACAACAAGTGTCAATAGCCCTCCAATGTGCGCAAGCCATCACAAATTTTCAATAGGCTACCATGCTTAGTGACAATTCTTCATCTCTTCCACATGTACCAACTAGTGCACCTTCATCACTAGCTGATTTTTGGCAGAGGATGCCTTTATATCTTGCATTTCATTACTAATGTTATAATTGTCTTGGCTTTCCTTTCATGTGTTACATTTGCTTAGACATGTCTTATGCTTTTTGTGGATGGATTTCCATCTTTGTTTAAATATACATACATATATAAGGTTTTTTCTCTTTACACTAAAAGTCAAGGCTGAAATAGAAAAAAACTTTTCAATCTACCCCAAGTATTAATAAATGTTGAACTTTATGGCCTTGTATTGGGCCCAAGGCTAAAAAAAGGATACCATCAAATTTGGGAGGCCAATCTACAACCCTTAGGGCCAATGTTCCAAATTTTATTAATATTTTGACCTAAATGTTCTAGCATTTATTAGTAACTTGGGGCCAATTTGTAACCTAAAAATGCTCAAAATTGGCCTTAACTCCAAGTGGGCCTAATTTCCATTGATGTGTAGGGCGCATGCCCCAAGATGAGGTGCACCTTTCTGCATTTAACTCCCAACCCCTTTCGGGATAATGCCAAGCAAGATAGCAATAAAAACCATGCATGTTCATGAACAATTCAAAGGTTCATAGGGATGGATTCATGGGTGGTTCAAAGATGTTTCATAAATGGTTCATCGGCAATTCAAGGTCAATGTAAAGACCAACAATAATTTTTTGCTTTGTATTTTTAGCTCCCTAGCTTGAATTTTGTAGTAATTGAAAGTTGTACCTTCAATTGTGTGAAAGAACACACATTCCAATTTTGGGTATGACAAGAATTCTTTTTAAAATGAGCCACTAAGGGCTAAAGGCCCTTTGTTGGTGGGAGGAGGCAGCCCCCATGGATTGGTGTAACTTAATCATTATAGTTACACATTAGTAATGAATTGTTTAATAATTATTGGATAATAAAATACAATAAAAAAAGAATCTAAAGGTTTTCAAATAAAAGAAAAATTGAAATATTCAAGTTTAGGAAATTGTCTAAAATCCTATTGATAAATAAAGACATATTATGTCATATATGGCATTTAGATGTGCACCAATATGAAGTTTAAAGTTTCCCTACTTTTTTATTATTTGCGAAAGAAACCTTTTTTTGCAAGAATGATATTGCTAGCATTGCACGATGTTTTAAAAACATATTTGGTGTTATAGTGGACTATTTTTCAACCATGTTGCCATGCGCCTACAAGCAACATACAACATCACCCAGTAATGAGTTCATGTTCATTTACATGCATTTATAAGAATTTCAAAAAAACATAAAGAATGACATTTTGGATTTTATTTGATTTATTTGTTTGAGGTCCAAAAATTGAAGGAAGAAAGTCAATTGTAACATTGATGAAAAAGCACACACCTAAATGCAACTTGTATTTTCCCATACTATTGTTTGCATGTATCTATATGCATGTAAATCTATATTCGTTTCCATTGTGAAATGTTAGAAAGTGTTTGTTTTGTTAATTTATTGATGCAAAGATGTCATGCATAGTTTTAAAGATTTGAAAATATATAAAATGGAATTTGGGCGTTTGCAAGATATTGTGGTTAAATTAATCATTTTCAAAAGTGCAAGGTACAAAATCATTTGGAGTAAGATTTCCTATTATTTTCAAATTATTTCTATTTGTGACCCTTGAAAGCATGACATATGTGAAGCCAAGTGCAAAAGCTTCTTTTATATCAATAATAACTTTTGAGCTAATTATTCTACCTTGTGATTTGTGTCCAATAATAGCATATGCCAATGTGATTGGAAATAATGCTTTATAATAATATCCATCATATGTATATTTGTGTTGAAATGTATATTTTTTCAAAACCATTTTTATGGAGTTAGTTGTTAGTTGGACTTCTATGGCAATGACATTGTTTTTGGTATCAAATATGATAGATGTTATAGTTGCAGTTGTGCCATTTACAGCTTCTTTTTGTATATTGATGTTGTTTGTGAGCATGACAAGTGCACCTATAGCAATGGTATGTATGTGGTTGAAGGATTTGTTGTTCAACCATGGTTGAATATGTTCTATGTTTGTAGCATTTGTGTCCATTTTTACTTGGTAAATTTCTGAAGTTGGAAAATGTTTTTGTAAAACAATGGTGTTGTATTTTTCAACATCGACTTTATGTGTACAGAAAATTGTTGTGTGTCTATTTTGGTGAAAGCCTATTTCTTGAATTTCCAAAAAACATGGTGATAAAACTTTTTTGAATTTCCTTTGTGATTGAAATTATTTCTCGAATGATGTTAAGAAATAGTAGGTATTCTATATTTGTGGCATGACACATTGATATAGACAAAAAATGTTGTTGTGCCATTTTCTAACAAGGCATAGATTTTACATGACAACTTTTGCATAATATGTCATTTTGTCATAATTATGCTTACAAATTGGTGGTAATTGTGCAAGGTCACTAACTAATAATACAAGTTTTGTTTCAAATGGAGATGTTTATGCAATATACATTGCTTGTTTTAAACGTTGTTCCATGGCACAAAGTATGTTGCTAGTCATCATGGAGATCTCATTTATAATGATGACATTTTAGTTTTTCTATGACATTGCTAGGTTCAAGGAGGATTGATAAATGTCCTTGCACCGGAATGCAAAATGCAATGTGTATTGTAGTTGTTGTGGAGCATAAACAAAATGCTACTGTGCCCGTAGTTGTTGATAACAATACGTTTTTGCCAAGTGTTTGAAAATGTTGTGTGATGTATTTCACAGAAAAAGTTTTCCCACTTCTCAATTCCTGATATAACACCAGGGTTCTCAGAAAATTTGAAGAAAAATCAAGTGTGCCTGAACGACCACTGGTTCGTTACCTGTTCTTTGAAGAAAACTGGCAGTTCTTTGCAGTTTTTGAAAGAACCAGACCCAACAGTTCTTTGATTCTGATTTTCCTTTTCCCCCAAGAAGAACCTGGAACTGGCAGTTATCTGAGTCAGAAGGACTTAAAAACAGGAACCAGTTGTTATTAAGGAAATCGATACCCACCCAGCACTGCTTAGAACATTAGGATCCTATGACACCTTTCCTAACCCCTGATCCAAAGCCAGGAACACAAGATCCATGACCGCTCCCACAGAAGAAAAGCTGACAAGCTCAACTTTGTGCTCATCGACACTACTGACCCATGTGGGTGGGGGAGAGAGAGAGAGAGAGAGAGCAACTGACCACTTTTTTGGGAAATGAGAACTCATCAATAGAGAAACTGTTTGCGGTTTGCTCCAGCCCAATGAGAAAGAACCCATCCTTTTTCTTGTGCTCAAAAAAAATAGGCAGCCCAGCCTTGGAAACCTCCACAATTGGGACCCAGCGCTAAGCAGTCACACTGTCAAAAAAAAGAAAGCAAAAGAAAATTTAAGGGATAAAAAGCCATTACTGCATAGCTCAAAGCCCAAATGGAGAAGCAGAAATCAATTTTCTCTTGCCCTACCTTTGTGCTGGGAGTCACTGCTATTACTATGGCCTCAATCCATCAAGTTATTTGGACTAGGTAAGCGGTGGTGAGAGCTTGGGCCAAATGACAGGACATAACCAGCACCATTTACATCCACAACCTATTCAGCAGGCGAGCTTAATAGGTATGTGATATAACTGGGCTGTAGATATCTAATCAGGAAAGAGACACATCCGCTACGGAATTCCAAAAAGGCCATGAAAGGAGTGGGCTCAGGCTTGAGGTTTAGAATAGAATATTCTCTGTCCTGGGGTCCCAAGACAGGGAATATTGGCTTGGGTCTGGGGGCAAACCTCATAAGATTCCCCTGGACATGGGGCTAGACATCTTACAAATCATGTTAATGTGATGTACTACATCCTGCATGGTTTTGTCTTGGGCCTTTGGTAACCTGGGGTCGATGGGAACAAATATTGGGGTTGATAATCAATCTATAACAATTGTTCCAGGTCGAAAGGGATTTCAACCATTAGGGTTATTTCGTGACATACATTCTGAAGAATACAATTTTTCAACATTATTTTTTGGTCATTGCAAGACCATCATTAATAGGTTCATATCAAAAAAATATAACCTTAATTAACTAATATTATTTTTCAAATCCATATCATATTATATATATCATAAAAAATTTGGATTCATTTTATATCATCATTTGCATGGATTTACGTATGAAAAGAAATTTTATTAGGTCATACACTTATAACTAATGATGTTTCAAACAATGTAAATTTCAATAAGAATTTAAATTTTGACATAGGCTATAAAGAACTAGGATGAACTAAAACATCTCCAAACTATTTAAAATATTTATATTAAAATGTTTTTGCAATGATTAGACAACTTGGACCTCTAACATTTTTTTGTTACATTCACTACAAGTGTTAACAATTGACCAATACTTAGTAATATGCTTAAAGAATTATATGAAAAACATGTTACTATAAATAAAACAAATAATAACATTAACCATACTCTAAGCATTAGAGAAGTTAGAAATGATCATCTTACATGTACTCGTTGTTGTGAACATAGAATGAATAGCTTTCATATACTTTTGAAAGTCACAAACATGTTGTTTGGTAAAATAAACGATTTTTTTTCTCATTGAATTTCAAACATGTGGATTACCATGTGATCATGGATTCTTATGGATAGAAAATGCTCCACGTTTTTGTGTTTCTTCAAATGAAATTATTGAAAGTTTTGTGAATAAATATCTAACAATGGATGAAACAACTCTTAAAAGAAAATATTTGTAATGCAAAAATTCATCAGCATAGACGAACGTGTAGAAAAAATGTCAACTTATTTGTTGATTTCATTATTTTAAACCTCCAATGAGATATACGAAAATATTATTTCTTTTAAAAGAAAAAAATTGCAAAACGATTGTGATTTCTTATAGCGAGAACAATAAGTGGTACCAAGCTTGAAGACATCCAAAATATAATCGAACACACATTAAACTTGTTCAATTATGCATTCTTATTCATCCTTATAGGGTCATTAGGTTATAGACAAACTTTTAAAAAATTTAGGTTGCTTGTCATTCACTTACACAAATTGGAAAATATGGTTTGCCATAGCCCAATCAAGAACAACTTGTAGAATATGGATACATGAAATGTTCACATATCAAAAAAAAAATTTCAAACATGAATTTAAGTATCTTAATGGATATATAATAAAAACATTATAGCTCAACATGTAAAAAACATCCAAATCATGTCAATCATGAATTATAATATCGTGGTTTTTTAAGTTGTCCAAGTTGACTGGCTTATCCACTTTGATTAATGAACATGCCCATTTCAATTAGAGGCATGAATGACATGTGTATATTTTTAATGGGAAATTTGATTACAATGACCTATTTGATTATTTATCAAATTGAATAAAAAATAAATCACCTTGGTCAAAATGATAAATGTGTTCTAATTAAATGGGACATTTTGTTTGGGTTGGACAAATCAAAATAACATGTTTAATCAAAATGACCAATGTTTTTGAAGTCAAATTAGACATCTTATGTTAATTAAAATGTTCAACTATTACAAACTATAAAAGAGGTTTTTATAAATTTCCAAAAAAATCCCCAAGAAATATTTTAAAAAGTTTTCATAAAGATCCATAAAAAATTTGCTTAAATTTTTTTAGCATTTTTCCAATAATATGTTTGGAGTACTCTAAAAGTTTTTTAAAAGTTTGGAAATTTCTAAAAGTTTTCCAAAAATATCATTGAAATAATATGTTTGGAAATCATAAAAGTTTCCAAAAATATCCATGAAAAATAATTTTAGAAGTTTTTTGAAAATATAAAACAATTAGAAGTTTATACAAATTTGGTCAAGGAAAACTTTTTAAAAACATGATTCCTAAAAGTTTCTAGAAAACATGTTTGGTGCAAGTTTCTAAGAGGTTATTTAATATAAACTTATAGAAAGCTTAATTAAGATTGATGATCTTTTCAAAGGTTCCATTGGATAATATAAAAATATATCATAATAGCACCACCGTTTAATTTCGCCAACACATTTGTTGTGGCTTTTGTACTTTTAGTTTATCCCATGTGTAAGTTGCGACATGCCTTGTTCAAGCAATAAAGTTATTTAATTATTAGTCATTACCAATTTTTTTGTTTCCTAAATCTCATAGTTTTCTTCAAATTGTGTTGTTGTCTTATCATTGACAATTATTACCTAGGCTAAGTAGGTAGACCTAAGTAGATAGGTAACCAAGCTTTATTTACCTACCTAAGCTTAACTACATGCCTACCTACTACATAAGCTAGGTAAGTAGCCTAGGTCTAGCTAGCTACATACTTAATTGTTACCTAGTCTAAATAGATGTTAACTCACAATAAATAATGTCACATGACAAAATAATCAAAATTTATTTTTGAAATGGAAATGTTATTTGATGGTAGTATCATCAATAAATTACCTCTAAGGTAGAGTAATTAAAAGTTGATTTTGAAATAGAATTCCAATAATATACTATTTGTTAATAGGTAAATCTCTTAATCTAACTAGGCTATAAGGCCTCCTAGCAATTATCTAATTATTAGTGGTAGGTTCACATTTACAATTCTTTATTTATTATGGGATGAAACCATTGAAATAGCTAGTTTTTACAAGATAAGGTTGTTTTAACAAGGATATAATGTGGAGGAAAATAGGATAAATATAAAATATAAAAGCATAAAGGAAACCCATGAGTGATGGGAAGCCATTTTTGGTTCCTTATTACCTTGGGCTCAATCTATCATTCTTTCATTAACATTATCATTCCTCATTCCTTTTAATTTTATTATTCCATGTGTGTGATTCTAAAAAAACTATTTGTCAAAACCATTGGGGTCTATTTCTATTTCTAATAACCACCCAACACTTGCTTGAAGCTTGAATCTGTCTTGAATAGTTTTTGATTTCTAACCTTTAACCCATAAATGTCAACACCGACCAATCTAGTTTGTAGGGACCCCATCACCCTTTGCTCATATAAAACCAATGAAAACCATTGTGTGTGGTGTTGAATTGTTGCACAATTGCACGAGTTTGATTTAGTTTCAATGATAGGAATCCTAAGCTATGCACACGCAAAGGATGTGTGAAGGGAAAGACGTAGCTCCAACCTTCCTACAACTTGCTACAATGAGTCACCATGGCATTCCAAAATTTGCCCATAGAAAGAACCAAACAACGTAAATTATGCAATGTTCCTATTTTTGTGCAACATTCTTGCACAACGTTCCTTTGTTTTAGTTTTGTTGTTGTAAATTGATGTTGAGTCACTTGCCAAGATGGAATGAAGATTTGTTGTTTAGTTAATGCAAAGTCCAAGTTTGTGCAAAAAATGGAAGTGTATTGTGGTGTGGGTCATGAGGATGTTGAGCATGCAACTAGGTACAAAATTGTGTATGGGTTGATGGATGGGTACGAGAACAAGAATTACATTATGACATGTGATAACTTTTTCCCTAGCCCTACATTGTTTTGGGATCGGTTGGGGTGCATGCCACATGGACTTGTAGGATTGATTGTAAGGGGTGGCCTAGTGCTTTGACTATTGATCCAAAGAAAGGATCAAGAGGACAACTTTGGTATTGTATGCATGCTTCAAGTAAACTTGCTATAGTATCTTGGTTTGACAACAAACCAATTTCCATTTTGTCCATTACTTTTAATCTAATTGATTTTACATGTGCAACATTTGCCACTTGGTGGCATCTAACTAGTCCATTGGGGATCCCCACTAGTCCATGCTAATACATTACCAAGAGCACATGCATGGAGTTAATGTGCAAGATCAATTCCGTGGATATTATATTTTGCAAATGCATGATCACAAATGGTGGCATTGAATAATGTTCCATGTCATTGATACCACCGTTGTGAACTTTTACATCATGTACAAACATTATTACAAAATGTGGTTGCAATTCACTAGTTTTCATTCGTTAGACTAATGAATTCACTACTTCCCCCATTAACTCCCCGCAAGTCAACCACAACCAAGTCAACTCCTACATAAAGGCACATACTCAATTTAACAAGTTGATGGAAACAATGTCACACTTAAAGTTCAATGTGGATTTGGTTAAGGCTCTCGTAAAACAAGGAACACGTTTTACTCCAAAGGCAATAACAATGGTAGGGGCTTTTATATCGAATCCCAAGGGGTTGCATTATTCTATATATTGGATAGGAACATCGAGGATAAAGAGGTTATGTGTACAATGAAAATGAATTAGTATTGTCTTCCTAGTGATGACACTATAGTTTTCATGGGTGTTTGCTTTGTGAAATTAAATAGCACATCTGCATACATTATACGTAAGTTTAATTGGGGGGGGGGGGTGGGACCAATGCCATGAATATTGGGTGGCCTCTCTCAGGTTGATCTCTTGTGGTTGGTGGTATTTGACTTGTTTGGTTTGTTTTTTTTTGAAATCATGTTTCTTTATGAAGATCATCATTCCAATCATCCAAACAAATATGATTTGAATGTGTCTTTGAACAAGTTTCTTATTGTTTTGTGACCAAATTACAGAGGAACATTAATTTTTTTTTTTCAATTTTGTAAATTGTAAGCATCTACATATGTAGTTAGCCATGTGTGGGTAAAATTGCAACCAGTTATAATAAAATCAAAAAAGTTGTGGGCAAATGTTTAGCTAGGGGTTTCCTAACATATGGCATTTTATGTTCAAATTACAAAGTTGCATCAGTTTTTTTTCCTTATATAATTTGTTTCAATTCTGTAAATTGCAAGCATCTGCATACGTGGTCAGCCATGTGTGGTTGAAATTTCACCAAATTATAATAAAATAATATAAAAATTTGGGGAAATGTTCAAGTATGAATTTCTTAGCACTTTGTGACAAAATTTCAAAGTTTGTGACACATGTGACTTTCCAATGAATCTCAACCTCCCCCCCCCCCCCCCACCCCTACAACATTTTTTTATTAAAAAAAAAACAAAAACCACCCCCACACCACCCCCCCCCCACCAACAAAAAAAAAAAAAAAA